>SL_4KL_010_BRINEDRAFT_10000838_pt1 | contig 16391 bp, 20 predicted proteins | sample SodLak_010_BRINE_2_FD_10664 | JGI IMG/M metagenome (IMG submission 10664)
AAGAGACAGAAGAGACAGAAGAGACAGAAGAGACAGAAGAGACAGAAGAGACAGAAGAGACAGAAGAGACTAAGGGAGTATTCGGTAAACTAAAGTCTGCTATAACAGGTAAAAACAATAAAGAAAAAGCAAATAATGACAGGAAAAAAGAAAATTCTGAACAACAAGATATAAACGAAGAAAGTACCNNNGAAGAACAGGAAGAAGAACAGGAAGAAGAACAGGAAGAAGAACAGGAAGAAGAACAGGAAGAAGAACAGGAAGAAGAACAGGAAGAAGAACAGGAAGACTATCAAAAAATGCTAAAAAACTCTACTGTAAATGAAGCTAAAAATAAAATAGATGAACTGGAAAACCCAGAATACCAAAAAATACTGGAAGCAGAGAAAGAAGCTAAAAACCGAGTAACGCTTAAAAGATACATCAAGAGGCAGATAGAATGACAATAATAGAAAAAAGCGGAGAATTAGACGAAATAGAACAACAATACGAAATCGATGCCGACGGTGTAAAAGCTAAAATAAAAATAGGCGATCAGAGAGGAGAATACGTAAAACAATATAGACTAGAAAGATCTTACGTAAAACCAGGAACTCAAGAATTCATACAAAACGTAAAACAACAGGTAATAGAAAACGTAGAATTCTCAAGAGAAGAACTAACAGATACTGACGAGACAGACAAAGTTAAACAAAAATATAAAAACAGAGTCGAAGAAGAAATAGAAAAACAATTCCCTGACCTAGACGGAGAAGCCAAAAGAACACTAGTAGGAACACTAATACACGAAATGGTCGGACTAGGAGACATAGAACTACTACTAAATGATCCGGACTTAGAAGAACTAGTAGTCAACAGTTCCAATGAGCCAGCATGGGTATATCACAGAGGATACGGGTGGTTAAAAAGCAACGTAGCATTTAGCGACGAACAAGAAATACAAAATTATTCTTCTGACATCGCTAGAAAAGTAGGTAAGAATATCTCAAGCCTAGACCCGCTATTAGACGCACAATTACCAACAGGAGACCGAACAAACGCAACATTACAGCCAATATCATCTCAAGGTAACACAATCACTATCCGAAAATTCGCAAGGGATCCATGGACAATAACAGACTTCATAGAAAATGGTACGATAAGTAAAGAAGTAGCAGCATTTCTATGGCTATGTATCCAATACGAATTAAGTATACTAGTATCAGGTGGAACAGGATCTGGAAAAACAAGTTTACTAAACGTTCTGATGCCATTTGTACCTCCAAACCAAAGAGTCATATCTATAGAAGACACAAGAGAAATTCAACTACCTAATTTCCTGCACTGGGTGCCAACCACAACAAGAGAAGCAAACCCTGAAGGAAAAGGGGAAGTATCAATGCTTGACTTACTGGTCAACGCTCTAAGAATGCGTCCAGACCGAATACTAGTTGGAGAAATCCGAAAAAAGAGACAAGCAGAAGTACTGTTCGAAGCAATGCACACAGGACACTCAGTATATGCTACACTACACGCAGATACAGCACAACAAACAGTTGACCGTCTTATCAATCCCCCAATTGACGTACCAGAACAAATGGTTGAATCACTTGACGTTAACGTAGTACAATTCCGAGACAGAAGAAGAAACTTCAGAAGAGTATTTCAAGTAGCTGAAGTATCCGAATCAGGTTACAAGAGAGGAGATCAGCAAAGCAGTCTAAGTGCAAATCTCGTGTATAAATGGAACAGCGAAGAAGACGAACACGTTAAAGAAAGAGACTCTACAAAAATATTCGAAAAACTAAACATGCACACAGGAATGGACAGAGGAGACATGCAAGAGAACATTAAAGGAAAGGAACAAGTACTACAATGGATGATAGATCACGATGTCAACGACATTGATCCTGTAGGAAAAATAATTGCTGAATATTACTCAAACGAAGATGAAGTAGTACAACTAGCTAGAGAAGACGGAGACCCACAAGAGATACTGAAAAGATTTGAAGACTAAATACGTTTAAAAAATTCACAATTCTTCCCCTTAATATATGACAACATACAAAGTATCAGGTAAAATAAATCTAGGAAGAGAAGAAAATAATTTTGAACGAGAAGTAGAAGCAGAAACAGAAAAACACGCAGAAGAAAAAACTTACTCTGAACTAGGAAGCGAGCACAGCAAAAACAGATCTAACATAACCATAGAACAAATTGAAGAGGCTTAAAAACATAACAATGGACCAACAAGAACAACAGCAGGCAGCACAACAATATCAGCAAATTCAACAACAATTACAACAACTACAACAGCATGTAGAACAAATAGAGGAACAAAAAGAAGAAATAGACCAAACTAAAGATGCTGTAACAAATTTACCAGATAATGAAGAAGGTAAAGAAGTCCTAGCACCTATAGGACCAGGAACTTATGCAGTAGCAGAACTCAAAGAAAACGACAAAGTAATTACAAACATAGGAGGAGAAACATTCCAAAAGAAAGAAATCAAATCAGCAACTGAAGTACTAGAGCAACAAGCAGAAATGTTCCAAAGCACAAAAGAAGAACTACAAGAAGAAATAAACAATCTTCAGCAACAAATGCAACAAATACAGCAACAACTACAAAAACAGCAATTAGAAGGAGAACAGTAACGACCTACAATACTTTTTCTTACATTCATGTAATTTATTCAAAATCAATGAGAAACGAGGCGTAATTAAAAATGTTTGAGAAATTCAAGGAATCCGTAAAAGAATTTTCAACCGATGTTAAATCAAAGGTAGTAGAGAAAGAAATAGCAGAAAAAGATATTGAACCACCTTTAGAAAAACTAAGACTAAAACTACTACAGAATAACGTTTCTCTCAAAGCAGCTGAAAAAATCCAAGAAGAAATCAAAAAAGAATTACTAGGAGAAAAAGTAACACGTACAAAAGTAGAGGAAAAAGTTGAACAGGCTTTAGAAGCAACATTAAAAGAAATATTAGATAACAATTACGACTTCACAGAAGAACTGAAAGACGCTGATAAACCTCCTGTAGTATTCTTGATGGGATTCAATGGTTCAGGAAAAACGACAACCACGGCTAAATTAGCTAGACTACTTCAAGAAGAGGAAGGGAAAGAGGTAGTGATGGGTGCAGGAGATACATTTAGAGCGGCAAGTATTGAACAATTAGAGGAACATGGAGAAAAATTAGGAGCAAAGGTAATCAGTCACGAATACAAGTCGGATCCGGCGGCAGTAGGATATGATACTGTAGAACACGCAGAGAAAAACAATAAGGTGGCTCTTGTTGATACAGCTGGGAGAAGCCATTCTGATCAAAATCTGATGCAAGAATTACAAAAAATGATAGATGTAAACAATCCAGATATATCATTCCTTGTTGTGGATGCTCTCGCAGGAAATGATGTTATTAATCAAGCAGAAGCATATGAAGACATGTTTGACGCCATTATAGTGACTAAAAAAGACGTTGATGAAAGCGGAGGAGCTATTATAAGTATAGCGCATGAAGCAGGAAAGCCGATTGCTTTTGTAGGTACTGGACAGGGATATAATGACCTTCAAAAATTCAAAAAACAAGAGTTTATACAAGAATTGTTGGATTAATCAAACTGAAGTATAGAAGGATAATCTGGAACTAATTCTACTACATTTTCGAAATAGATGTCTTTTCTAATAATACCTCTATCGGTATCATAATCTATGACGCTATGGTCATCAAGCTTCGGTAGATGAAACTGTTTTAATCCAGTGTAAACAGAAAGTCTTTCGTCACTACTGTACTCCCCTAATTCACTGTTTGTCTCCCAAGCTGTCAACTGGTCACAGAGACCATCAAATCTCACAAGATCGTCAACGTCATCTTTCCTCATGTAATGTAAAACACCTTGACGTCGATCGTTAGCTAATAACTCAATTGCATCATCAACTTCAAGACCGGACCAATCTAGTGTTTCTTTATATTTGTCTTCAGTTCCTGGAAGTAAGTCGCTACTAGTTAATTCATAATCTAGAATTGTATCGAACTTCTCTACGTGAGGGCTAACTCCTAAGACTCTAGTACCATTATCACTACTTTCATAGTCTATAAAGTTATCATTTTCAAGTCGCGGTAAATGGTCTTGTAGTAATGTGCTGTGAGCGGAATTATACTCTTGCTCAGTAATTAAATCTACCTCTTTGTTATTTTCCCATGCAGAAACAGCCATTGCAAGATTTTGTGCTGAAAAACCATGTTGAAAATCATCTTCAAGTCTTTCCAGAATTTTGGTATATTTTTCATCAGTTAGAAGTTTTAAAACCTTTCTTCGTCTAGAACTCTTCAATATTTCTGCTTCATCTTCGGTAAGAGGAGCGGATAAATGTTTTTTATCGCTAGGAATTAATTTAATCCTTTCTTGATCGGCATATGTATTAGAACTGTTATCGGTAGAACTTATGAGTAATTTCGTAGGTATATATGGAGATACCATGCCTATAAGGCCTGTAGTTCCAGATTTTGCGATAGGGACAGTTCACCTGTGTTAGTTTGAAATCTTTCACATATATAAATATGATTGCAAAAAAGGCTATGAAATTAACTATAAGCTTTTTGCTCGTCTAATCTTTGCTGCATTGATTCCTCTAACTTTCTTAATTTGCTTCTTAATGGCTCTAAGTCTTCATCAAAGCCTTGCATCTTGATATTTTTCTGTTTTTCTTGATTATTTACCAGGCCTTTTCTCCTCATTTTTGCCATTAAGTGGTTAACTTCTGCTACTAGTTGTTCGTACTCTTTCATTTGAGCCTCAATGTAGGATATCTCTTCTTCAAACTCGACTCTTAACTCTTCCACTACTTCTTCTTTTAATTCGTTTTTTAGTTCTTCTTTTTCGAGTCCGAGCTTTTGTCTTACATTGCTGTAAAATTTTTCCATACCCATGAGATATACAACCTGTGTTTACTATTTAATCGTAAAACTCTTTTAAACTTAACTAAAAGTAGGCTGATTAATGATTCAATCGCTTATAGGTGTAGGCACAATCACTTCAAAGTCTTCAAACTGGTTCTGCTGATAAAAACGTGCAGTTACAGATCCTAGTACGGCATCAAACATTTCAGCCGATTTAACTCCATTTACATTAATTCCAAGACTTTCTAGGTCAGAATCACTGTTTATAGCGAGTTCCTTAGCAGTTATCAAAGGATCATACCTGATTAATTCAGGACTCTCGACACCCATAACCGAGTTAAGATGATTGCTTAAAGACTCAAGCCGTTTCATAATTTTCTTTTTCTGCGAATTTGGTATAAACGAAAATCCGTCCTCAACTAGTTCTTTCTCGTTATCAGTAAATTCTTCAGGAGATTCGTCCATTCCTACGTTTACCGCTAATACTTCTGGTTCAAAACGTTCAACTAATTCGACAATTTCTTCATTAGTCTTTACAGAGAAACATTCTAAATCTTCTTCCATCAGAAAACTGATTTTACAATCCTCATCTAAATTGTTCTTAAGTATCAGACCAGCTAAAACCATTTGTAATCATTTACTCCGACTTGTTTTTATTTTTAACAATTTTTGAGCTTTTTCCTCTCTCTTCCTTCTGTCGCTATTACTGGTATTATCTTCAAAATCTCTTAAAGACCTATTTGATTTTTTAATTTCTTCCAAAGTACGTGAATCGTCTTCTTCATTTTCCGTCTGAATAAAATCTAGTAACGCTTTATTGAACTCTTGAGGTTTTTCATAAAAGCTAAACAGGCCACAACTATTTAAAACACTTATAGAACAGTTAAGACTCTTTAAATAGTCCAAATCAGATAGAAAACAGTCTTCTGAATGAATAACTAAGCATTTTTCTGAAGGATTATTAAATCTGTAATTTCGTAGAAAGCTATTGAAATCGGTGTAGTCAGGACTTTCTAAATCCTTTACAAAACTCTTAACAACTTTATATTTAGTAAAGTCGGAGAAAAAGTATTTTTTAACTATCTTAGGTTCTAAACAACTAATTTTGAGGCCAAGATTAAATAGCGGTCTTGGCACGGAGCGGGTAAATTGCTTTCTAGCGCCTGCCAGGATTGTTGCTGTAACACAATCTTCCTCCTCAAATTCCTGTACTAGGCTGCCTCCGAACAAGTTGGAAACTAGCACAACATTTTCTAAATCATCTCTGTCTAAAATGTTTTTCAAACTTTCCTTTTCGCCTTTGTAGTCTCTGTAGCTAATAGTAGGCTTGAAACTGATAACTTTATAGTTCTTCGAAAAATAACGAATTTGGTTCTTCCAAACTTCGGGATTTAATCCTCCTGGTACGAAGACAAACTGGATATCTGAATCGACATTGGATTCATAAAAATGAAGATTCGTTTCTCCAACCTGTCTGACTGGGAAGTCCATAGTAAACAAGAATTAGACCTGAAAACCTTAAATTCCTTTAACCACTCAACAAATACAAAACAGTGAAATTCAAAACAACCTTAACGATTTTAACATACTTCGCACTTGCAGCAGGAGTAATTGCATATGTATATCCTAAAACCAGTTTATATATTACCATCTTGGCTTTAATGTTGGTAGAAGGTTTTTGGACAGCAATAATGCTTACAATTAAAGACTTATCAGGTCTCGGATTCATAATTAATCCGGGATCGGTATTTGTCACGGTTTTAGTAGGTGGGACCATTTATGCAGGACTTCAAGGGTATGGTAATACTCAAGCCACTTTATTCGGAGTTGGCGCAGCATTTCTAACACTTCCAATAGGGTTTCTGATAACCAAATATTGGAACATGTGAACAGGTAGAAGTTAGTTTAAAAACAATTAAAGTCTCAAACCAACTTACAATGTTTGACAAAATCAAAGACTCTGTACAAAAATTTTCCAGAAAAGGAGTAGCGGACAAAGAGGCGGTAGAGCAACTAGTAAAAGATATACAAAGAGACCTTATACAAGCAGACGTCGACGTAACACTAGTTTCACAGTTAAGTGATGAAATCAGAGAAGAAGCACTAAAAGAAGAACCACCAAAAGAACTAACACGAAAAGAACACGTACTAGAAACAGTATACAGCAAACTAGAACATCTACTTGGAGAAGAAGCAGAAATTGAGGTAAAACCACAAAATATACTCTTATGTGGATTATACGGAGCAGGAAAGACAACTACTGCAGGAAAACTTGCTGATTTTTACCGGAAAAAGGAACTGAAAGTAGGCGTGATAGCAGCAGACACCGATCGTCCTGCAGCACACGAACAACTACAGCAAATAGCTGAACAAGTAGATGTAGAATTTTATGGAGAAAAAAACACTGACAGCCCTTCAGAAATAGTCAAAAACGGATTACAAGAACTAGATACAGACGTAACAATAGTAGACAGTGCAGGAAGAAACAGCCTAGACAATGAATTAACAGAAGAACTCAAAGAAATAAATCAAGCGTTAAAACCTGATGAAAAATACTTGGTGATGCCGGGAGACATAGGTCAATCAGCAAAAACTCAAGCAGAACAGTTTAACGAAGCAATAAATCTTACTGGAGTAGTAGTAACTAAACTAGATTCATCTGCAAAAGGAGGAGGAGCACTAGTAGCATGTAAACAAGCAAACACTCAAGTAAAGTTCATAGGAACAGGAGAAGAAATGCAAGACTTGGAGATTTACAATCCTGTAGACTTTGTCTCACAAATGCTGGGACAACCAGACCTTGAAAGCCTACTAGAAAAAGTAGAGCAACTAGATACAGACCCTCAAAAAATGCTGGAAGGCGATTTCACAATGGAAGACTTCCAACAACAAATCGGCCAAGTATCTGGAACAGGAATGATGGAAGACCTTATGCAGCAAATGCCCTTTGGTTCGAAAATGCCGGATAACCTGGCTCAACTTACTGAAGAAAAAACGGCAAAATACGGATACATAATAGACTCGATGACACCCCAAGAAAAACAAGATCCAAGTCTTATCAACAAAAACCGTGTAGAAAGAATAGCTCAAGGTTCAGGAACACAAAAAACAGAAGTCAGAGAATTAATCAAACATTATCGCCAAACAAAGAATATGATGGATAAATTTGATAAAAAAGACATGAAAAGAGGCAATATTCAGAAAATGATGAATAAAATGGGCTTCTAAAAATCAATCTCTTCTTTTCGTTTCACTAATTCCTTAACGTTGTTATTTAGATTTGTTTCAACGCCTAGTTTTGTTTTGTCATATTCTAGTTTGGCTTCTTCATCAACTCCATACAAATAAGAGCTAATAGTACCTAACCAAACCTTAGAAATATTAAAAATGTTATACCAGTTATTAGGTAGCTTAAGATCAAGATTTGAGACTAAATCAGTTATAAAAATTGATACAAAAACAGTTTTAGACCTAAGAAAATTGTAAACTCTTTTCATTCCAAATAATAGCACTAAAAACTTCTGTTATACTCCTCTCCCCGCACACTTCTAAAAAACTATTATACATAACAAATAAACAGAAAAAAGTCGAATAAAAACCTTCCTATAAAAAAGAACAATAGAAGCCAATGAAAATAGCTGTAATATCAGATTCACACATCCCTCAAAGAGAAGACGAAATACCGGAAAAATTTTGGGAAAAAATAGAAAATTCCGATGCAACCGTTCACGCAGGAGATTTTACAGCAATTGAAACGTATAACGCTGTAGAAGAATATTCAAACAAATTTTACGCTGTAAAAGGGAACTGTGACTTCTTTCAGGAAGTTGAACTACCACAATCAGAAACATTCTCAACTAAAAACTATGAAATAGGCGTATACCATGGGACGGGTATACGGCCAAGAGGACATAAGCCCACACTAGAAAAAATAGCGTCTAAAGATCTAGAAGTAGACATCCTAATCCATGGACATACACATATTCAAAAAGTGGAGAAAACAGACAAAGCACTATTGATAAACCCTGGAAGCTGCACTGGAGCTGGTGGAGGAACAGCGAACCCCTCAAACCCAGAGATGGCAACAATAAAACTAGAAGAAAACCAGGTAAAGGTCAAGACCATAAAAATTAATCAGGAAACAGATGAAACGGAAACAGAAACACACAGCTTTTCAATTTAAAATATTTGCTTAAAACACCCTTCTCCTAAAAACAGTTATCACATGTAGACTATAGTATGAACCAAGAAATACAAGAAAAAAAGAGAAAACTTGAGGAAAAACAACTTTGCCTACACTGCCTGGGTAGACAATTCGCCCAGTTAGGACATGGACTGGAAAACTACGAAAGAGGAGCTATAATAGAAAACACTGAAGAACTTTCTGAAGATGACTTCAAGAAAGATAATATTCCTGAAAATTTAGAAAGAGGAGGAAGTTGTGAATACTGTCAGGACGTCTTCAAACAAATAGAAAAATACACACAGATGGTGCTAAACAGCTTCGAAAGATACGAGCTTGAAACATTTTTAATAGGGATAAGACCGCCAGAAAAAGCTATAGAAAACGAAGAGAAGTTATGGGAAGAAGCAGGAATACAATACACAGAACCGATTAAAACAGAGCTTTCTCGCCTAATCGGTAAAGAAATAGAAGAGAAGACCGACCTCAATGTAGATTTTGAGAGAGCAGACATAATGGCAGTAATAGATATGCGTGAAGGAAAGAATCGAGTGGAACTACAGGTTAACTCACTTCTAATATACAGCCAATACAATAAATATAGTCGAGAAATACCGCAAACAGAATGGCACTGCAGAAAATGTAGAGGGAGAGGATGTGAAAAATGTGATTGGACAGGAAAACAATATCCTACAAGCGTCCAAGAAGAAATACAGCAACCCTTTATAGAAGCCACTAATGCTGTAGATGTAAAATTCCATGGGAATGGGAGAGAAGATGTCGATGCAAAGTGCATGGGAAGGAGAGAATTCGTACTAGAATTACGGGAACCATTAAAAAGAGACATAGATTTAGAAGAACTTCAAGAAACAGTGAACAATCAAAGCGATAAAGTAGAAATATTTGAAACAGAATTCACTCACAAAGATAAAATTGAGGAAGTCAAAAACACTCGAACCGATAAGGAATACCTAGCTAAAGTAAAAACAGAAAAAATTATTGAGAAAAATCAACTAGAACAGCTTAAACAGCTTGAAACCACAATAGAACAAAGAACTCCTGAAAGAGTAAGCCAAAGAAGAGCAGACAAGATAAGAGAAAGAGAAGTGTACAAAATAGAAACAGAGAAAACAGGAGATAAAACTTTCAACCTAACAGTAAAAGCAGAAGCCGGAACATACATTAAAGAACTAATACATGGCGACAACGAACGAACAAAACCTTCAGTAACACAGATTCTGGAAACACCCTGTGAATGTGAACAACTTGACATCACATGGGTAGAAAAAGTAGGTAATCAATAGGAAAACCGGGTCGGTATTAAAAAGTTAACAACTAAAAATCCTTCATATAAAAGAGGTAAGACTAAAAACCATGGCAGAAAAATCACGTGGATCCCAACACAAAGCAAGAGCAAAACTCCGAAAAGACAGCGGAAAAAAAATAACTGTAAATGAACAACTTAAAGACTTCGAAGAAGGAGACAAAGCAAGAATCCAAATAAGTGCTTCAAAAACAGAAGGAAGACCACACGCAAGATTCCATGGAAAAGTAGGAACAATTACAGGGAAAAGAGGAGACGGATACGAGATAAAATTCAAAGACGGTAATACAGAAAAAACACTCCACCTTAAACCAGTACACCTACAGAAAATGGAGGGTTAGATAAAAATGGAAGTAAAAGACGAAGAATACGTACACGAAGCACAAGTTCTAGAACAATTAGAAGAATTAGAAGACGAAGAAATGACACACGAACAAAAGATTGCAAAAGAAAAGCTAATAAGAAACATTAAAATAGATGATTTAGGCACAATAGAAGAACTACAAAAAGAACTAGAAGAAATAGAAGCACTGAAGACGAAACACGTGTACAAACTACTAGAAGTAGTACCACAACAACCATCAACAGTAAGAACAATGTTCTCAAAAGAAAGGATAAAACTGGAAGACGAAGATGTAGAGCAAATACTGGAAATTACACAAAGCATCGACACTGAAAACTAAGAGGCTTTAGAAAAAATCAAAGCCCCAAACATTCTACCCCATTATCCTTATAACAACTTACCTACCAAAGTAAAGATACACACGAACCAGAGACCGTTCTAAGAACAGTAACAATAGAATCACAAAACATTTTAGAGGTGAAAAACACACAAATGGCAAATAAAGACGAATACATCAAAGTACTAGACTTCCTATCTCACGGAACAGGTGGCGGAAAAGACGAACCAACAGCCCAAGGAATCGGAACAGAGAATTTCAACCTCCTAGAAGTAGTAATGAGAGAAGACGAAAGACCAAAAGGAGGAGAAGAACTATACATAGGAGAAGGAGAAAGAGACAAAGTAAAATATATCAAAAACAAAATAGACCACGAAGATTTAACAGGAAACGCGCAAGCCGAACTAAAATATGTTCTGGACGCTATACTACAAGAAAACGAAGATAAATTCGTTAAATTCTTCAACACAGCCACTCCTGTCACACCTCGAAGACACGCATTTGAACTTCTACCAGGAATAGGCAACAAACACATGCAAAACATTCTAGATGAAAGAGAGAAAGAAGAATTTAAAAGCTTAGATGAGGTAGATGAAAGAGTATCAAGTATACCTGATCCAAGAGAAACAGTAAGAAAGAGAATTATTCAAGAACTTAAAGGAGACACTAAAAGAAAACTCTTCACCAGCTAAAAAAACGTTAATTTTCTTTTTCTAACCAATATTCTTTGGAAAAATGAATGAAGAAAAAATACAAGACGAACTTAAAAAAGCGGGATTAAGACCTGATAAAGCACAAAGCCAGCACTTTCTCAAACAATCTAGCTACATAAAAGCACTAGTTGAAGCAGGAGAGATAGAATCGGAACATCATGTGCTAGAAATAGGGCCTGGAACAGGAGTAATAACTGAAAGAATATTAGATAAAAATCCTAGTAAGTTAACTATAGTAGAGAAAGACAGAAAACTGTCTACATATTTGGAAGAAAAGTTCTCGGAAAAAGAATTGGAGGTACTAAATCAAGACATCTTATATTATGAAATACCAGAAACTATTGATCGATGTGTTTCCAACGTTCCTTTCCAAATAACTTCCGAGATACTAGAAAAATTGGGGAAGAATCAAATACAATCTAGTTTAATACTACAGAAAGAATTAGCTGAAAGAATTACTGCTGACCCAGGAGATGGTTCCTATTCGCATCTAACAATTATGACTCAATATTACTTTCTTCCTGTTAAGGTACAATCAATCCCATCTAGTGCTTATACACCGGAACCAAAAGTAGATACAAGTATAGTAAAGTTATACCCAAACAAGAAACGTCATGGAATAGAGAATGAAGAACTTTTCTTCCAGTTAACAAAGGCATTATTCACTCATAAAAGGAAAAAAGCTAGAAATGCGTTTGTAGATGCTAGAAATATCTTAGAAGTTACTAAAGATGAAGCTAAAGAATTACAAGATGATATACCTCATAGTGAAGAAAGGGTAATAAACTTGAACATAAATAAGCTGAATGAAATGCTTGAATATTTGAGAAGTATTTCTTTTTTCTCTAAATAAGTTTTTGTGAAGTGTTGTGGGTTCTAAAAAAACACAAGTTTAAAAATAAAATATCATAATATATGATATTACTATGAGTGATTTGGAAAATCCAAACACGGTACTTGGCGTAGATATCGACAAAACCCACATACCATATGACACCGGGCAAGAAGCATTTGAAATAGCTGAAATATGTCCACCAGAACAATACTTTACTCTAATGGACGAATACGCACAGCGACTGGAGCAAGAATACCCTGAAAAAGCAGGTAGCGGAAACCAATTAGTGTATTGGGCACACAAAAACCCGGAACAAATCCAAAAAATAGAACAAACAGCTATACCTGTTCTACAAGAAGAAATTGAATCAAGAGAAGGAATAGAAACACTACTAGAACAAAGGAAAAAACAACAAGAAATAAACATAGCATCATCAGCAGGATATCATCCTTTCATAGAAGCAGTAACAAACGGTAACTTCCATTATAAAATAACAGGAAATATAGAAGATGGACAGCCATTATTCAACGGTCAACCACAAAAAAGAGAAAACATAGAACAATTACCCGTAGTACAACAAAACCCATACTATTTTATCGGTGACAGCAACGGAGATATTGAAGCTATAAGAGGAGCTCATGAATCGGGAGGAGCAGGCATTGCAATAGGCCCGGAATTAGAAACAGCACAAGATAGAGTAAACGAAGCTTCCGTTTATATCGCTGATGAACCAGAACACTACTTTACAGGAGCAGCACTAGCATATATGACACTGGGAGAAACGGCAGTTCAACAATACCAAGAAGAAATACCTGAAAACCCAGAAAATTACGAATGGGAAATAGGAGAGCTAGGAGACGAAGAAATAGAAGAACAACTTAAAGAATTGGAGGAATTACTACAATGACAAAAATCATTTGTGTTGGCGAACTCTTAGTTGATATGATAGGAACTGAAAGAGGAAACCTAGAAGAAGTAGAAACAATCAAAAAGAAACCAGGAGGAGCACCAGCAAATGTAGCAGTAGCAGCATCAAGACTAGAAACAAGGGTAGAAAAAGTAGCTACAGTCGGAAAAGATAGTTTCGGAGAATTCTTAATACAGAAACTTAAGGAAGAAAATGTGAATACAGACAATTTAAGACAGGTTGATCAAAAAACAACGATGGCGTTCGTATCGCTTAATAATAACTCTGAACCTGATTTCATGTTCTACAGAGGGGCAGATGAGCAAATAAACGAAAATCAGCTACAAGGGTTAAAGCGAAAAGAACAACATAAAATTGTACATTTAGGTTCATTACCTCTAACAAATCAAGAAACATCACAAAAGATACGGAAAGCGGTGGAAGAAACAGAAAACATGGTAAGCTTTGATCCTAACCTTAGAGAAGACCTGCTAACTGAAGAATACGAACACAGATTAATAGAAATAGCAAAAATCTCCGATATAGTTTTCCTATCTGAAGAAGAATATCGAAAAATAAACGAAAAAGATGAAGAAGCACTTGAAAACGCCGAAGAGATAATCGTATCTAAAGGAGAAGAAGGAGCGGAATTAATCACTAAAGAACAAACTTTTAATGCGAAACCGCTTTCAGTGAACACTGTAGACACAACAGGAGCAGGTGATGCGCTAACAGGAGCTTATCTAACATTTAGACAAGAGTTTTCCCAAAAAAACGCTTTAAAGCTAGCAGTAAAGTCGGCATCACTTTCAACAACTTCAAAAGGTGCGATGTCAGCACTTCCAACAAGAAAAGAACTTAGAAAACACACTGAACTACTTTAGGAAAAACTGAAAGTAAGACTTCTATCTTCTAAAAATCTTGTTCAGAATTTCTAGCCAAATCATACATAGAGGAATATTTGTCATCAAATTTTGTTCTTTCTTCATCAACTCTTGTATAAGAAATATTTCTATCCTTTGCCAAAGCTTCTGCAGCTTGGTCAGCTCTTCTTAAACGATTTTTATGATTATTAAATTCTTTGTAAACCTCTACTACTCTTTCTACCTCTCCGGGTCTAACTCCATCTAACATACTTCTAGCAACAGCATCATTCAAGAAATTTGAGTCCGAACTGTTGTGGTAGTTAGTTATAGAATCCATTACTTCTGTCAATGCCTCTTCCGGTTTGGATCTTGATGAGATGCTTTGGAATGCACTTCCCAAACTTTCATCTAGAGAATTGAAAATTTCGATGGATTGCTCTTCTCCCTGGAAAATCAGATCCATGGCATAATTCAAGTCATCATTAATAACTGCTTCTAACATGGCGACGTTATAAGTTTGGTCTAAGACGTTCTGATATCCTTCTCTGCTAGGACTTCTATCATTATCATCTAAATAGGTAAGGTTTGCAAATATTCGTGCGTCTATTTTTCCGGCGTATTCTTGAACCAAGTATTCAGTATGTTCCATCATTTCTTCGAAATGGTCGTTATTTTCCATTTCTTTTCTTACTTCATCCCAGTCAATATCTTCGGCCATAGTAATTTACTACTGCTTAATTAAAAAATATAAATGGGTGTATTTTCAAGAATTTAGGTCAAAAATTTAAGCCAACAAACACAAAGAATATTATGCCGGAAAACTCCGAAAAGGGAAAAAATACTTCTTACTTGCAAAAATCGACTAAATACATATTTGTTACAGGAGGCGTTCTATCAGGGCTGGGAAAAGGGCTTATAGCTGCATCAATAGGTAAATTACTTCAAGAAAAAAATTATACTATAACTCCGATAAAATGCGACGGTTATCTAAATGTAGATCCGGGAACAATGAATCCTAACGAACATGGCGAAGTTTATGTACTTAAAGATGGAACAGAAGTAGATATGGATTTTGGACACTATGAAAGATTTCTTAATACAGAAATGACTGGAGAACAGAATCTTACAAGCGGAAGAGTATTTCAAAAAGTAATACAAAAGGAAAGAAACGGAGAATATCTTGGGGAAACAGTTCAAATGATTCCTCATGTAACCAATCATATCAAAAAGCACATAAAAACCGTGGAAAAGAAAAAAGACTCAGATATAGTTATAATAGAAATTGGAGGAACTGTAGGAGATATAGAAAATCAGCTTTACCTAGAAACAGTCAGACAAATACAACAGGAAACTCCCCCAGATCAAACAATCCACGTACACTCAACACTAGTACCATATCTAGAAACAGTAGGTGAGCAAAAAACCAAGCCAACCCAGCACAGTGTGAAAAAACTAAGAGAAACAGGTTTAAACCCGGATATAATAGTTGGTAGAAGCTCCCAAGAACTAACGGAAAAAACCAAGGAAAAAATAAGCTTATTTTGTGACGTAGAACTAGAAGAAGTAATCTCTGACCCAGATCTTGAAACAGTATATGAATTGCCTATTAAATTCAAAGAGCAAAATATTCATGAAATAATATCTAGAAAACTTCAGTTAAATGACAAAGAAGTAAAACTAGAACAATGGGAGGAACTAGTTAGAAACATTAAACAAGGAGAAAAAATAGCTGAAATAGCAATAGCAGGTAAGTATACAGAAATGGATGACACGTATGCATCAGTGGAAGAAGCCTTAAAACATGCAGCAGCACATCAAGGTGGTAAAGTAGACATACATTACATAGACACAGCTAAACAAGATTATAAGCCGGCAAAAGAACTACAAGAATACGATGGGGTAATTATTCCTGGAGGCTTCGGAACCAGAGGGGTTGAAGGTAAAATAAAAACTGCGGAATACTGTAGAAACCAGGATATACCTCTCTTAGGTCTCT
>SL_4KL_010_BRINEDRAFT_10000839_pt1 | contig 16387 bp, 17 predicted proteins | sample SodLak_010_BRINE_2_FD_10664 | JGI IMG/M metagenome (IMG submission 10664)
GGTCGTACGGATCTCTTCGGGCAGCGCTTCATCGAGATTTGGGCCGGACTGCCAGTGCTCTATCTGCTGATCATCATGGCGGGCTTCGTGCAGCCGAGTTTTTGGTGGCTGCTGGGGATCATGCTGCTGTTCAGCTGGACCCAGCTGGTGGGCGTGGTCCGGGCAGAATTCCTGCGGGTTCGCAACTTCGACTACGTGAAAGCCGCGAAAGCCCTGGGGGTAACCGACGGGGTGATTATGGTCCGCCATGCCCTGCCCAACGCCATGGTGGCCACGGTGACGTTCATGCCGTTCATTCTTACCGGCTCCATCACCACGTTGACTTCACTGGATTTTCTGGGCTTCGGGCTGCCGCCGGGGTCCCCGTCGCTGGGGGAGCTTCTCGCCCAGGGCAAAGCCAACCTGCAGGCCCCCTGGCTGGGCCTGACCGCGTTTTTCAGCCTGTCGATCATGCTGTCGTTGCTGGTGTTCATCGGTGAGGCGGCGCGGGATGCTTTCGACCCCCGCAAGACGCTGGGAGGGCACGGCGGGTGAGTCAGTTGCTGTCCATTCAGGACCTGTCCGTCTGTTTCGGGCATGGCGAGCGGCGGGTCACCGCCGTGCGCCAGGTGAGCCTGGGACTGAATGCCGGTGAAACCCTGGCGCTGGTGGGGGAGAGCGGTTCCGGGAAATCGGTGACGGCGCTGTCGATTCCGCAGCTGCTGCCATACCCCTATGCCGCTCACCCCACCGGCCGAATACATCTGGACGGGGAGTCCCTGCTGGATGCCTCTCGGGCACGCATGCAGGTGGTCCGGGGCGGTGAGCTGGGAATGATTTTTCAGGAGCCCATGACCTCGTTGAATCCGCTGCACACCATTGAAAAGCAGATCGGCGAAACCCTGCGGATTCATCAGCGGCTCAGTCCGGCCATCGCCCGGGATCGGATCGTCGAGCTGCTGGAGATGGTGCGGCTGCCGGAGGCGGCCAGTCGTCTGGGGGCTTTCCCCCATCAGCTCTCCGGGGGGCAGCGTCAGCGGGTGATGATCGCCATGGCCATCGCCAACAGTCCCCGCCTGCTGATCGCCGATGAGCCCACCACGGCGCTGGACGTCACCATTCAGGCCGAGATCCTGGATCTGCTGGCGGACCTGCAGCGCCGCCTTGGCATGGCGATGCTGTTTATCAGTCATGACCTGGGCGTGGTTCGACGGATCGCCGATCGGGTGGCGGTGATGAAGCAGGGAGAAATTGTCGAGCAGGGCTCTATCGACACGGTTTTCAACCACCCGACGGATCCCTATACCCGGCTGCTGCTGGATGCCGAGCCCGAGGGCCGGCCGGCCGCGGTGCCCGCCGGTGAGCCGGTCCTGGAGACCCGGGATCTGCGGGTGTGGTTTCCCCGTCGCGGCGGACTGCTCAAGCGGGTGGTGGGGCACCTCAAAGCCGTGGATGGCATTGATCTGTCCGTGCGCCCGGGAGAGACCCTGGGCGTGGTGGGGGAGAGCGGCTCCGGCAAAACCACCCTCGGCATGGCCTTGCTGCGACTGCAGGATGGCCGGGGTGCCATCGAGTATCAGGGGCAGGACATCACCCGCTACTCCAACCGTCAGTTACGTCCGCTGAGACGGGAGCTGCAGGTGGTGTTTCAGGATCCCTTCGGCAGCCTGAGCCCGCGCATGTCGGTGGGGCAGATCATCGGCGAAGGGCTGGAAGTCCATGGCATCGGCGAGGGCGCGAAGGCCGGGAGGCACTGGCCCGGGACGCCCTCGCCGAAGTGGGACTGGACCCGGCACTGGCGTCGCGGTTTCCCCACGAACTCTCCGGGGGGCAGCGTCAGCGGGTGGCGGTGGCCCGCGCCGTGGTCCTGAAGCCGCGTCTGATTGTTCTGGATGAGCCCACTTCCGCCCTGGATCGTTCGGTCCAGGCCCAGCTGGTGTCATTACTGCGCACGCTTCAGGCCCGTCATGGCCTTGCCTACATTTTTATCAGTCATGATCTCAAGGTGGTTCGGGCCATGAGTCATCGCATGGTGGTGATGCAGGCCGGCCGGATTGTGGAGGCCGGCGACGCCGAGGCGATTTTCGAGAGTCCGGCCGACCCCTATACCCAGCGATTACTGGCGGCGGCGCTCTAGGGGCCCGCGCTGGTATCATTCCGCCATGAACAACCCCGTTATTGCCCTGGTCGGCCGCCCCAACGTCGGCAAATCCACCCTGTTCAATCAACTGACCCGTACCCGGGATGCCCTGGTGGCGGATTTTCCGGGCCTGACCCGTGATCGCCAGTACGGCGTCGGGCGGGTCGGCGAGCACCCGTATGTGTTGATCGACACCGGTGGGCTCGGTGAGCCGGACGACGTCACGTACCATCACATGCAGCGTCAGGCGCTTCGGGCGCTGGACGAGGCCGACGCGATCCTCTTTCTGGTGGACGCCCGCACCGGTGTTACCCCCGGCGACGAGGCGCTCACGGCGGACCTGCGTCAACGGGGCAAGCGGGTCTGGCTGGTGATGAACAAAGTGGACGGCGTGGACGCGGATGTGGCGGCCGCTGATTTCCACGGTCTGGGGCTGGACACCCCCTGGCCCATCGCCGCCGTGCATGGCCGTGGCGTGCGGCGGCTGGTTGATGACGTGCTGGAGACGCTGATGCCGGCGGCGGAGCCGGCCGACATGGACTCGCAGTCAGTGCCCGACGCGTTGTCGGCGCCCGCTGGCGACGAACCGGCGACGGCCATCGAAGTCGCCATTGTCGGCCGGCCCAATGTGGGCAAGTCCACGCTGGTGAATCGGCTCATCGGCGAGGAACGGGTACTGGTTTATGACATGCCCGGCACCACCCGGGATGCCATTCGCGTACCCTTCGAGCGCGACGGCCATGCCTTTACCCTCATCGACACCGCCGGTGTGCGTCGCCGCAGCCGGGTTCGTGAGACCGTCGAAAAATTCAGTGTCGTCAAAACCCTGCAGGCCATCGAAGGGTCGCGGGTGGTCATTATGGTGCTGGATGCCCAGCAGGAGATCTCCGAGCAGGACGCGCACTTGATCGGCCATGTCATCGAAGCGGGCCGGGGCCTGGTGCTGGCGGTGAACAAATGGGACGGGCTGGAGCCGGGGGCGCGGGAGCGGATCCGTCGCGAGCTGGACGTCAAACTCGGCTTTCTGGATTTCACGCGGCCGCGTTTTATCTCGGCCCTGCACGGCACCGGGGTGGGGCGCCTGCTTGAGGAAGTGGCTCGTGTGGATGAAGCCGGTCGGCGCGAGCTTGGCACCCCGGAGCTCAACCGCATTCTGGCCGAGGCCACCGAAGCTCATCAGCCGCCACTGATCCGCGGTCGCCGGATTAAACTGCGCTATGCTCATCAGGGTGGCCGCAACCCACCCACCATTGTCGTCCACGGCAATCAGACCGCCGCGCTGCCCGGCGCTTATCGCCGCTATCTGGTAAACCGTTTCCGGCGCGAGCTGGGGCTTTGGGGAACTCCCATCCGCCTGGAGTTGCGCACGGGTGAAAACCCCTATGCCGGGCGCCGCAACAAACTGACCCCCCGACAGCAGCGCAAGCGCGAGCGCCTCATCCGCCGTCGTCAGCGTTAGCCCAACGGCGTAATTGGCGCCCCGGGCAGGATTCGAACCTGCGACCTATCGCTTAGGAGGCGATTGCTCTATCCGGCTGAGCTACCGGGGCAGGGACCGAATCGACGGGCTATTCAGGGAAGGTGGTGGAGCCGAGGGGAATCGAACCCCTGACCTCTAGAGTGCGATTCTAGCGCTCTCCCAACTGAGCTACGGCCCCGTTAACCGAGCAAAAGTGTAGCATTGCGCTCTCGTGTGGTTCCACACTTGAGAGGATCCCTTGGCAGACACGCTGGCCATCGTCATTCCCGCCCTCAATGAGCAGGGGCGGATTGCTGAACTGGTGGAATCGCTGCGGCGCCGGCGAGGGTCCCATCCCTGGCTGGAGACACCGCTGGTGGTGGATGGCGGCAGCCGCGATGCCACCGTATCCGAAGCGAAACGGGCCGGCGCCCGGACCCTGGTGGCCGACCCGGGACGGGCTCGGCAGATGAATGCCGGCGCAGCGGCCACCCGCTCCGAGTGGCTGTGGTTTTTGCACGCGGATACCCGGCTGCCCGCGGGATCGCTTTCGGCGTTGCAGCGTTGCCTTGCTGCGGGGCGGGACTGGGGGCGCTTCGACGTCCGGATCCAGGGGGACCACTGGATGCTGCCGGTGATTGCCACCAGCATGAATGCTCCGCTCCCGACTCACCGGCATCGCCACCGGGGATCAGGGGATTTTTGTGCGTCGCCGGGTTTTTGACGCCGTGGGCGGTTATCCGGAGCAGCCGCTGATGGAAGACATTGCGCTCTGCCGCCGACTCAAGGGCGCCGTGGGGCCGCCGGCATGCCTCCGGGAGTCGCTGCATACCTCCGGTCGCCGCTGGGAAAGCCATGGGGTCTGGCGGACCATGGCGCTCATGTGGCAACTCCGGTGGGCCTACTGGCGGGGCGCCGATCCGGAACACCTTGCCTCGCGCTATCACTCGGGGGGTTCGTGATGCGGGTCAGGATTGCGATCCTGGCCAAGGCGCCGGTGCCGGGTCAGGTCAAAACCCGGCTGGGCCGTCGGGTGGGGGATCGGGCCGCCGCCGGCCTCTACACGCGCATGCTCCGGGACGTCGCCGCCATGGTCCAGGGGGCGGCCGGCGGGCCGGTGACGCTGTGGCACACGCCGGTTCGTCACCCATTGCTCACCGGCCTGGCCCGCCACCACGGGTTTGATCTGGCCAGCCAGCCCCGCGGCCCACTGGGGGCGCGTCTGCGGGCCATTGCCCGAGAGTCCCTGCGGGACTCCGAGGCGGTGTTGATGGTGGGCGGCGACTGCATCGGCCTGGGTCCGGCTCACATTCGCGCCGCCCGGCGCTGTCTCGCCGAGGGTCTTGAAGCGGTTTTTGCGCCGGCGCCGGACGGCGGCTACACGCTGGTGGGGCTCACCCGCCGGGTCCCCCGGTTGTTCCAGGGCATCGACTGGGGAACCCCGGCGGTGATGGGCCAGACGCTGGCTGCCGGTCGGCGGGGCAAAGTCCGTCTTGGCCTGATCGCGCCCGCGAATGACCTGGATGACTGGGCTGACCTGCGCCGCTGGCGTCGCGAGGCGGGGTCGGAGGTGATCTGGCGCCGACAACCGCGGGGTGGGTATGATGCCGCCGCGAGAGCGACGCTTGGTGCCGGGGGCGGGAATCGAACCCGCACTCTCTTGCGAGAACCGGATTTTGAGTCCGGCGCGTCTACCAGTTCCGCCACCCCGGCGCGGAGCGCTGAGTATAACAGGCCTGAATGAAAGTCAGCGATTTCGAATATCACCTGCCCGAGTCACTGATTGCCTCGGAACCGCTCCCCCGTCGGACCGACAGCCGCCTGCTCGTGGTTGACCGCGACACCGGCGCGTTGGCGGACCGGGACTTCCCGGCCATTGTGGATTTTCTGGGGCCCGGCGACCTGCTGGTTCTGAATGACACCCGGGTTCTGCCGGCCCGGCTTTTCGGTCACAAGGCCACTGGCGGCGCCGTCGAGGTTCTGCTCGAGCGGGTGCTGAATGAGCGCGAAGCCCTTGCCCAGATCCGGGCCAGTAAAACCCCGAAAGCGGGCACCAGGCTGCATCTGGAGGGCGGGCTTGGCGTCGAGGTGACACAACGCGACGGGGACTTTTTCCGGCTTTGCTTCGAAGGGACCGAACCCCTGCCGGTCCTTCTTGAGCGCCATGGCCACATGCCGCTGCCGCCTTACATCAAACGGCCGGACACCCATGCGGACCGGGAACGCTACCAGACGGTATTCGCCGACAAGCCGGGTGCCGTCGCGGCCCCCACGGCGGGGCTGCATTTTGACCCGTCACTGCTTCAGACCCTTGAAAATCGCGGGGTGGAACTGGCGCGGCTGACGCTCCATGTGGGCGCCGGGACCTTCCAGCCGGTGCGCAGCGAGACGGTGGAGGACCATGAAATGCACGCCGAGTGGGTATCCGTGCCGGCCTCCGTCTGCGATGCGGTTGCCCGCACCCGGGCCCGTGGCGGTCGGGTGGTGGCCGTGGGAACCACCGTGGTGCGTTCCCTGGAGACGGCGGCCCTGGGGGGTGAACTGGCACCGTTTGAGGGGGAAACCGACATCTATATCTATCCGGGATATGAGTTCCGGGTGGTGGACGCGCTGATCACCAATTTTCATCTGCCGGGCTCGACGCTGGTCATGCTGGTGAGCGCTCTGGCCGGCCGCGAGTCAATCCTGGCGGCTTATCGGCACGCCGTGGAGCGGCAGTACCGTTTCTTCAGCTATGGTGACGCCATGCTCATCATGGCTGACACCAACGCGGTGGCACCATGAGCCTGCGATTCGAAACCCTGGCCGAGGATGGCCTGGCCCGCCGGGGTCGTTTGCACTTCCAGCGGGGGGTGGTAGAGACCCCGGCATTCATGCCCGTGGGCACCTACGGCACGGTCAAGGGGGTGACGCCGGAGGAGGTGGCCGAATCGGGCGCCCAGATCCTGCTGGGTAACACTTTCCACCTCATGCTGCGTCCGGGCACCGAAATCATTGCCGACCATGGGGACCTGCATGACTTCATGCACTGGCAGGGCCCGATCCTGACCGACTCCGGCGGCTTCCAGGTGTTCAGCCTGGCGAAGGGTCGGAAAATCACCGAACGGGGCGTCCGCTTCCGCTCGCCGGTGGACGGCTCGGAAGTGTTTCTAGATCCGGAACGCTCCATGGCCGTCCAGCGAGCGCTGGGCAGCGATATCGTGATGATTTTCGACGAATGCACCGCCTGGCCGGTGGAAAAGCACGAGGCGCGCCGATCCATGGAGCTGTCGCTGCGCTGGGCGGAGCGCAGCCGCGCTGCCCACGGGGACAATCCATCGGCGCTATTCGGCATCGTGCAGGGGGGCATGTTCGAGGACCTGCGAGCAGCGTCCCTGGATGGACTCACCGGGATTGGTTTTGACGGCTACGCGGTGGGTGGCCTGTCGGTGGGGGAGCCACCGGAGGAGCGACTCCGGGTGCTGGACAGTCTTGGCCCCCGGCTGCCGGCAGCGGCTCCCCGCTATTTAATGGGGGTTGGACGGCCTGAAGATCTGGTGGAATGCGTGGCGCGGGGCATCGACATGTTTGACTGCGTGTTGCCCACCCGCAATGCCCGCAACGGATTTCTGTATACCGACACCGGGACCCTGAGGCTGCGNAATGCCCGGTTTGCCCGGGACACCCGCCCGGTGGAAGCCGACTGTGACTGCTACACCTGCCAGCACTACAGCCGGGCCTATCTGCGACATCTCGACCGCTGCGGCGAGATGCTCGGTTCGCGGCTCAACACGCTTCACAACCTGCGCTATTTTCAGCGCCTCATGCAGCGTCTGCGCGACGCCATCGAGGCCGGCGAGCTCAATGGGTTCCGGCGGGACTTCGCCGCCAAACGCAGCGGTATGACATAATCCTCCCTTTACTTTGACGGAGTGCATCATGGATTTCTTCATCAGTAACGCAATGGCCCAGCAGGGCGAGCCGGGCGCCGGNCTGATGGGCCTGCTGTTTCCCATCGCCCTGATCGTGATCTTCTACTTTCTGCTGATCCGGCCGCAGCAGAAGCGCGCCAAGGAACACAAGAAGCTGGTGGAAAACCTCTCCAAGGGAGACGAGGTCCTGACCACCGGTGGACTGGTGGGGCTGATCACCGATGTCGGTGACACCTTCGCCACTTTGGAGGTCGCGGATAATCTCGAGGTCAAAATGCAGAAATCCGCGGTGGCCCAGGTACTGCCCAAGGGCTCCTACCGCCAGAGTCTGGAGAAGACTGAGCCCACCAAGGCCAGTGCCAAGTAAAACCCCATGAATCGCTATCCGCTATGGAAATATGTCCTGATCGTCACCGTGATCCTGACGGGCTGTCTGTATGCCCTGCCGAATCTTTTCGGGCAGGATCCCGCGCTTCAGGTCACCACGGCGGATGGCAATCCCCCCGATGAGCGCACCCGCGCTCGCATCGTGGACCTGCTGGCTGACCGGAACGTGCCGGTAGAAGCCGCCGAGCTGCGGGACGGGCAGTTTCTGCTGCGGCTACCGGACCTGGATGCGCAGATGCGCGCTGCCGACGAGGTGGAACTCGCCCTTGGCCGGGATCACACCGTGGCGCTCAACCTTGCCTCCGCCACGCCGGAATGGTTACGGGGGCTCGGTGGCCGACCCATGTATCTGGGCCTTGATCTGCGGGGGGGTGTCCACTTTTTGATGGAAGTGGACATGGATACCGTGCTTGAGCAGACGGTGGGGCGCTACACCGATGAGTTCCGTCGCCTGTTGCGGGACGACGGCATTCGCCACCGGGGAATCCAGAGTCAGGAGACTGGGGTAAGCGTGCGTTTTGCCAGCGAGGCGGACGCGGATCGGGCGCTGTCTCTCCTGTTACCGGAATATCCTGAGCTGGACTTCGATGTGGAGGTGACCGAGGACCCGGCGGGTGCCCGGCTTGTTGCCACCCTGACCGATGAAGAACTCGCCGAAGTCCGCAATTTCGCCATCCAGCAGAACATCACCACGCTGCGCAATCGGGTGGATGAGCTGGGCGTGGCCGAGCCGGTGATTCAGCGCCAGGGGGCCGAGCGCATTGTCGTCCAGCTGCCCGGTGTCCAGGACACTGCCCGGGCCAAAGACATCATCGGCGCCACCGCGACCCTCGAGTTCCGAATGGTGGATCAGGACAACTTTCCCTTCTTCGGCGATGCCGACAGCACTGTACCTCCGGGCACCGAACTTTTCCCGGAGCGTGATGGTGGTTACGTGCTGCTGGAGCGGGAGATCATCATCACCGGTGACGAAATCACCGACGCCTCGTCCGGGCTGGATACCCGAACCGGCCAGCCGGAGGTCAATATCCGGCTGAGCGGGGCTGGTGGCAGCCGAATGAACCGCATCACCGGTGCCCGGGTGGGCGACCACATGGCGGTGTTGTTCAAGGAAACCGAGCTTCAGGCCCGACGGGTCGGCGATGAGGTCATTCGCGAGCAGGTCNAGGTGGAAGAGGTCATTAACGTGGCCCGCATCCAGGAGCAGCTGGGCAATCGCTTCCGGATTACCGGCCTTGAGAGCAGCCAGGAGGCCCGCAACCTGTCGCTGCTGCTGCGGGCGGGTTCTCTGGCGGCACCGATGCAGATCATCGAAGAGCGCACCATTGGGCCCAGTCTGGGGCAGCAGAACATTGATCAGGGCATCGCAGCGGTGCTGATGGGCTTCGCCCTGGTGGTGCTGTTCATGGGCGTTTATTACCGGGTGTTCGGGCTGCTGGCGAATCTGGCACTGGTGACCAATCTGGTGCTGATTGTGGCGGCGCTGTCAGCGTTACAGGCCACCCTGACGCTGCCCGGCATCGCTGGCATCGTCCTGACGGTGGGCATGGCGGTGGACGCCAACGTGCTGATTTTTGAGCGCATCCGCGAAGAGCTGCGCAATGGCAGCAGCGCTCAGCAAGCCATCGAAGCGGGCTATGGCAAGGCCCTGTCCACCATTGCGGATGCCAACATCACGACACTCATTGCGGCCATTGTGCTGTTTGCGTTCGGCACTGGTCCCATCAAGGGCTTTGCGGTGACCCTGTCCATCGGTCTGGTCAGCTCCATGTTCACGGCCATTCTCGGCACCCGAGCCCTGGTCAACCTTATCTACGGCGGCCGCCGCGGCGCCCGTCTGGCTATCTGAGGGAGCGATCTTGGACTTCTTCAAGCGCGAACCCCGAATCGATTTCATGGCCCACCGGCGGCTGGCAGCGCTGGTCACCGCCTTTCTGCTGGTGGGGGCGATCGCCCTGATCGTGTTCCGGGGCCTGAACCCCGGGCTGGATTTCACCGGCGGCACGCTGGTGGAGGTTGGTTACCCCGAAGCGGTGGAGCTGGAGTCGGTGCGGCAGACCCTGACCGAAGCCGGTTTCGAGGGAGCGGTGGTGCAGACTTTCGGCACGCCGCGGGACATCCTGATTCGAATGCCGCCGGATGAGGGCACCGGCGATGAACTCAGTAACGCGGTGCTGGATGCCCTGCAGGCGGCGCGCCCGGATGCGGAGCTGCGTCGGGTGGAGTTCGTTGGGCCCCAAGTGGGTGAGGAACTGACTGAGCAGGGCGGGCTGGCGTTGCTGTACGCGTTGGCCGGGATTCTGATCTACGTGGCGTTCCGCTTTGAATACCGATTTGCCATCGGTTCGGTGTCCGCCGTGGTCCATGACGTGGTGGTCACGGTCGGCCTGTTCGTGGCCACGGGGCTGACTTTCGACCTCACGGTCCTGGCGGCGCTGCTGGCCGTCATCGGCTACTCCCTTAACGACACCATCGTGGTCTTCGACCGAATCCGGGAAAACTTCGTGCGCATGCGCAAGGGCACCGCCGAAGAGGTGACCAATCGGTCCATCAATCAGATGTTGCCCCGGACGCTGGTGACCAGTCTGACCACCTTGCTGGTGCTGCTGGCGCTGCTGTTCTTCGGCGGAGAGTTGATCCGTGGCTTCGCGGTGACCCTGATCATCGGCGTGCTGGTGGGCACCTATTCGTCCATCTACGTGGCGAGTTCCGCCGCCCTGGCGCTGGGCGTCAGCAAGGAAGACCTCATCCCGCCGCCGAAAGAGGGCGAGGACGCCGACGAAAGTCAGGAGACCCCGCTACGCTGAGGGATCAGGCGCGGATGCCATCCACGCGGTGGGGTCCGATGGTGCGAACCAGGTCGGCGAACAGCCGGGGGCTGCCCGCGACGATGTTGCCGGTCTCCAGATAGCGGTCGCCACCGGCGAAATCGCCGACAATGCCGCCGGCTTCACGGATCATCAGCGCGCCGGCTCCCATGTCCCAGGGCTTGAGGCCGATCTCCCAGAAGCCGTCCAGTCGGCCGCAGGCCACATAGGCGAGGTCCAGGGCGGCGGCGCCAGCCCGACGCAGGTCCCCGGCCCGGGCAAATACGTCCCCGAACATGCCCAGATAGGCGCTGTGATATTCGCGCAGGCGCAGCGGAAAGCCGGTGCCAATGAGGGCGTTGTCCAGACCCGGCCGTGGCTTGATGCGCATCTTCCGGCCTTCAAAGGTACAGCCGCCGCCGCGCTTGGCGGTCCAGAGCTCCTGGAGCACCGGATCATAGATAACGCCGGCTTCGAGGGCGCCCTTGTGTTTCAGCGCGATGGAGACCGCAAACTGCGGGAATCCGCGCAGGAAGTTGGTGGTGCCGTCCAGCGGATCCACCAGCCAGACATACTCGGCGTCCTCGCTGCCCCCTTCCTCTTCGCCGACAATGGCGTGGTCGGGGTAGGCCTGCCGGAGGATGGCGCGAATTTCAGCCTCGGCCATCCGGTCCACTTCGCTGACGAAATCATTTTCGCCCTTCTGCTCCACTACAATCCGATCCAGTCGGTCCATGTGGCGAACGATGATGTTGCCGGCGCTGCGGGCGGCGCGCACGGCGATGTTAACCATGGGGTTCATTTAAAGATCCTGATCTGTACCGCGGCCGCCGTTGGCATGCCGTAGAATTCAGCGCGGATGATAACAGTATTCGATCCGGGAGGTGGCAGCGTGGCAGACGGGCCCGTGACGGGACAGGCGTGTCGGGTGGTGCTGGTGGGAACCAGTCACTCCGGTAATATCGGGGCGGCGGCACGGGCGATGAAAACCATGGGACTGACCAGGCTCGACCTGGTGGCGCCGGAGTGCGAGGTTGACGAACAGGCCCTCGCCATGGCGGCGGGCGCCCGGGACGTGGTGGAGTCGGCGGTGATTCATGAAACCCTCGCGGGGGCCCTTGCGGAGAGCGATCTGGTGCTGGGGCTGACCGCCAGAGAGCGCCGGGATGGGGTTCCCGCCCTGGGTCCGGCCGAGGCGGCGACCCTGATCGCCGCCCAGCCCGGCGGCCAGGTGAGTGTCCTGTTCGGGCGGGAGCGCACCGGGCTGACCAACGACGAGCTCGCCTTTTGCCATCGGCTGGTGCATCTGCCGGCCAACCCGGAGTATCCGTCGCTCAACATTGCCGCCGCCGTGCAGGTCATGAGCTATGAGATTCGCTGCAAGCGCCTTGGCGAGCCAGTAGGCACCACCGGATCTTCATCCGGGGAAGTGATCGCCACCGGGGCGCACCTGGAGGGTCTGCATACCGATCTGGCGCGGCTGGTGGAGCGCACGGGCTACTCCGCCAATCAGCCCCGGGAGGTGCTCAACCGGCGGCTTAGAAATTTCATTAACCGATCCCGCCCCACCCGGGATGAAGTCAATCTGCTCCGGGGTATCCTCAAGCGCATCAAGCACTGAGGGCGCTGGCTGCGGCACCTGGCGCGCGCGTATACTTCCGCCCATGATGCAACGTCTCCGAGAAGATGTCCGGTGCGTGTTTGACCGCGATCCCGCGGCCAGGCATTACTTCGAGGTGCTCACCACCTACCCGGGTGTGCACGCGCTGCTTCTGCACCGGTTGAACCACTGGCTCTGGCGCCACCACCTGCGCTGGCTGAGCCGGTTTCTGTCCCTGGTTGCCCGGCTACTGACGGGTATCGAGATCCATCCGGGAGCCCGCATCGGGCGGCGGTTTTTCATTGACCATGGCCTCGGCGTCGTCATCGGCGAAACCGCCGAAGTGGGGGATGACTGCACCCTGTACCAGGGGGTCACGTTGGGCGGGACGTCCTGGGAGGGTGGCAAACGTCACCCGACGCTGGGCGATAACGTGGTGGTTGGCGCCGGCGCCAAAGTGCTTGGCCCGATCAGCGTCGGCGAAGGGGCACGGATCGGCTCCAATGCCGTGGTGGTCAAGGATGTCCCCGACAATGCGACCATGGTCGGTATTCCGGCGCGGGTGGCCCGGCTGGGTTCGGAGCCGTCATCGCTGTCCGAAACCGACCAGCGGCGGGCGGAAACGGCCCGACGGATCGGCTTCGATGCCTACGGGGCGACCCATGACATGCCGGATCCGGTGGCCAATGCCATCAACTCGATCCTTGACCATGTCCACCATACCGACGCCCGGCTGCAGGAAATGTGCACCGCACTTCGCGAGCTGGGAGCCGAGGTCAATGACACCCGCATTCCGGATATCGATCGCTGTGGCATGGAGGAGGATCCGGCCACCGATCGGGCGTCGTCCGGCGACCCGAAATAGCGATGGACCCGACGCGAATCTACATGGATCACGCGGCGACCACGCCGCTGGATCCCCGGGTGGCAGCGCGCATGGAAAGCGTCCGGGGGACCACCGGGCTGGTGGCCAATCCTTCCAGCTCGCACCCCGCGGGCATGGCGGCCTCGGCCGCGGTGGCGGTGGCCCGGGATGAGGTCCTGGCAGCCGTCCATGCCCCCGGGTATCACTTGCTCTGGACCAGCGGCGCCACCGAGGCGGACAACCTCGCCATCCTCGGCGTTGCCCGGGCGATGCGCCGGCGGGAGCCGGCCCGGGACCGGATCCTGGTGGCGGCCACNGAGCACTCNGCGGTGCTGGCGTCNGCTGACGCNGCCCGGGAGATGGGTTTTGAGGTTCAGCGGCTGGCGGTGGGCGTCGACGGACAGCTGGATATGGAGGGCCTGGCCGGAGCGATCGATCAGCGGGTGGCGCTGGTATCCGTTGCCCATGTCAACAGCGAAACCGGCGTTATCCAGCCGCTGGAGGCCATTGCGTCGGCGGTGCACGAGGCGGGCGGGCGTTTTCACGTGGACGCGGCCCAGGGAGCGGGCCGTCTGCCGCTTGATCTGAGCGCCATGGGCGCCGATCTGGTGTCGTTGTCCGCCCACAAGTTCTACGGACCCAAGGGCATTGGCGCGCTCTGTTATCACCCGGATGTGCGCATTGAGCCGCTTTTTCATGGTGGCGCACAGCAGCAGGGGCTCAGGCCCGGGACGCTGCCGGCGGACCTGATTGCCGGCATGGGCGCGGCGCTGGCGCTGGCCGATGACGAATCCGAGCGGCGCCGGCTTCTGGGGCTGCGCCGGCGACTCAGGGATCAACTGGTGGCGCTGGGCGGTGTGGTCATTAATGGTCGTGATGATGGTTCGCCTCATATCCTCAATGTTTCGTTCGCTGGGGCTCATGGTGCCGTGCTGCAGGATGGCTTGAGCGATTGTCAGGTGAGCTTCGGGTCCGCCTGCAGTGATGGCGGTGCGTCGCCGGTTCTCCGGGCCATGGGACGGCCGGATGCACTGGCTCATGCGGCGGTGCGCTTTAGTCCGGGTCGCTACACGGAGGTGGAAGAAATCGACACGCTGGCCTCCCATGTCGCCAGCGTTGTGCGTCAGGCGCGGGCCGTCTCGCCGGTCTGGAGAGAGCTGCTTCAGGGTCGTCCGATAGCTGAAGTTTATGAGGCAACAACCCCGCTGGAGGTGGCTTGAAACGGTGGGTCACGAGGCGCAGGATTGGGGACAGTATCTAGGGGCTCCTGCCGAGATGGCGGGATGGCGCCACGGCGTGGCGGGCTCGACTCGGGATGATCGCCGGGTGGATTGCTGGTTGGCCATTGATGATCACCGCGTTCAGTCAGCCCGCTTTGAAGTGTTCGCCGGGCCGGACGCTTTGCGAGGGGCCCTTTGGACAGCCCGGTGGGTGTCGGATCGTTCCCTGGCCGATCTGGAGTCCCTGACCGGGTTGGAAATCGTTCGTCGGGCAGGGCTTGCCGACGGGGCCAAGACCGATGCACTGTGCATTGAAGATGCCATGCGTGCCGCCGCAGCGGCATTGCCACTGACAGGAGGCCGAGAGCAGTCATGAATATTCAGGTAACGGAGCGTGCCGCCAATCACATCCGCCAGTCCCTGGCTCGCCACGGCGGTGGTGTCGGACTCCGCCTGGGCGTCCGGACCTCCGGCTGCTCGGGGTTCATGTACACCGTGGACTATGCTGATTCGGTGGATGAGGGCGATACTCTGGTGGAGCAGCACGGGGCGACCGTGGTGATTGACCGCAAGAGCCTGCCCTTTCTGGAGGGGCTTGAGGTGGACTTCGTCCGCGAGGGGCTGAACGAGCGGTTCAGCTTTAACAACCCGAATGTCACCGCCGAATGCGGTTGCGGGGAGAGCTTCGCTTTCCAGTAATTGTCGGGAGACCGGCGCGACGATACACTCTGGCGCTTCGTTTCAACCCGCCGTGCCGCCGCTGGTGGGTTTCTGTTTTTCTGGCCCGTGGGTTTTTCGGGCCGATAAGGGAGTTCATGAATGTCCGTGGAGCGCACTCTGTCCATTATCAAGCCTGATGCGGTCGCCGCCAACAATATCGGCGAGATCTACCGCCGCTTCGAGACCGCCGGCCTGACGATCATCGCCGCCCGAATGCTGCACCTCAGCCAGGAGCAGGCGGAGGCATTCTATGCGGTTCACCGTGAGCGGCCGTTTTTCGCCGATCTGGTGAAGTTCATGATGTCCGGCCCGGTGGTGGTGCAGGTTCTTGAAGGCGAGAATGCCATCGCCAAGAACCGGGAGATCATGGGCGCTACCAATCCCGCCGATGCCGCCGCCGGTACCATCCGCCATGATCTGGCGGAAACCGTTGACGCCAATGCCGTCCACGGTTCCGACGCGCCGGAGACCGCCCTTGAAGAAATCGCCTTTTTCTTCGGAGATGATGAGCTCCACAGCCGGCGCTGAGAATGCGTCCGTCCCTGGTGTGGATCCCGTCGGGCTGCTTGGCCTGGATGAAATCGGGATGAAGGAGTTTCTCGCCGATATCGGCGAGAAACCTTTCCGCAGCCGTCAACTGCGTCAGTGGCTCCATCAGCGGCAGGTTTATGATTTTGCCGAAATGACGGACCTGTCCAAGGGGCTGCGCCAGACCCTGACCGAGCGGGTCCGCATCAGTGTCCCGCAGGCGATTTTTGATAAGGAGTCCGAGGACGGCACGCGCAAGTGGCTGGTAGGGCTCGAAAGCGGTAATGCCGTCGAGACGGTGTATATCCCCGAGCGAGACCGAGGCACGCTGTGTGTCTCCTCCCAGGTGGGGTGCGCCCTTGACTGCGGCTTCTGTTCCACTGGCAAGCAGGGCTTCAACCGCAACCTCTCCGCCGACGAGATTATCGGGCAGTTACATTTTGCCTCAGCGGCACTGGAAGCCGAGGGTCGGGGTCGTCGGATCACCAATGTGGTGATGATGGGCATGGGCGAGCCCTTGGCCAACTTTCGCAATGTGGTCTCTGCCACCAACCTGATGGTGGATCCCTACGCCTGGGGTCTGTCCCGGCGCCGTGTCACGCTGTCGACGGTGGGTCTGGTTCCCGCGCTCTATCGGCTTGCAGACCACAGCACCATCAGCCTCGCGGTGTCGCTGCATGCACCCAATGACCGGCTTCGCGACGAGATTGTGCCCATCAACCGCAAATATCCCCTCCGCGAGCTGCTGCCCGCCTGCGAGCACTATCTCGA
>SL_4KL_010_BRINEDRAFT_10000840_pt1 | contig 16383 bp, 16 predicted proteins | sample SodLak_010_BRINE_2_FD_10664 | JGI IMG/M metagenome (IMG submission 10664)
GTGCAGGACTCACATGACCGGATACTGCGGATAATTAACAACGTCCTTACCCTTGCTCGCGAAGGGGAGAGTATCGACACTCCCGACACTGTCGCGATTGACGAGGTTGCAGAAGCTGCCTGGTCACACGTCGAAACAGATGACCAGACGCTTGAAATTCGCTATGAAGGGACTATCCTTGCGGATAGGCCTCGCCTCGAACGATTGTTTGAGAATCTCTTTCGGAACACGGTTGAGCACTGTGGCGGCGGCGTTACCGTGACCGTCTTGCCACTTGCCGACAAGCAGGGCTTTGCCGTTGCTGATGACGGTCCCGGCATCCCGGAATCGGAACGCGAGGCCGTCCTTGAGGCTGGCTACTCGAAAAACAGTACGGGAACGGGACTTGGGCTGGCAATCGTCTCGCGGATAGCAGAAACCCACGGCTGGGAGGTTACGGTCACCGAATCAGACGCAGGCGGGGCACAGTTCGAGTTTCGCGGTGTCGATTCTCCAACACAGGAGTGTAACAATCACTCAGAACACCGCTCTGTTGATACTGCGGCGGCGGAACTGGAATAGTACTTCGCCGGGCGACACGCTTTTTCACGTCGCCCCCGCATCCATCGGTATGACAGCAAACGGCAACTCTTCTGAGCACCACGAGGGGGGCAGTGAACCTGATGACGGCTCCCCACAGCACGAAACCCCTAGTGAGCAGGCTTCGGGGACGGGGGAAACTGACAGTCCGAGTTCGGAACAGCAACTGGACATCCCGGCGGACGTTCAGTCCTATGACAAGTTCTCAAAAATCGATGGGAGCACGTACGACCGGGCAAACGAGTTCCTGCGTGACCGTACCTACATCACAGCGAGAGAGTGGGCGATGGCGCGGCTTTGCGCTGATTTCAGAACGGAGACGGGTGTCGAAATGACCAAAATCGGGGAGAACCTGCCGCATCTCGTCCCGTTTATGACGGATACCTACTCACCACAGGCAGTCAACCAAGCGCGTAGCTCGTTCGAAGAGAAGGTCCGGAAAGCTGGTGCAACCTTCCTCTATGGGGCGATGTCAGACTTTTTCACTGCCGAGGAACTCGACGACGTGATGTACGAAGCCACTGAGGTTGCGAAATTCTTGCTCGAAGTAGAGGGTGTTGACCTCTCGGTCGAACAGGAACTCGAAGCGGAAGAAAATATTACTGAAGTCATGCGAGAGGTACGCGAACACAGCGCTGCGCTCCGCCACGATGAGGTTACCTGTCCGGACTGTGGTCATCAGTTCGACGCAGAGGAGTCCTGATTTTTGTTTATTAGTGGCTCCATCTCACCTACGTTCGGCAAACCGGCAGGCTGAACCGATATCAGTTTCACCGCTTTCGGGTACTCACCTACCCCTCTCGGTCGGAGAGTCGCGTCGAAAGTCGGTCGAGTTTCTCGGAGATTGATTCCCGTCGGTTTTTCGTCTCCTCGCTTTCGTACGTGAGTTCATTGACTGCTTCATCAGCAATCGTCACCGTCAGCACTCCACCGTCCTCCTGTGCCGGCTCAGGAAGCTCGGTAACAGGAACCTCTCTCTGCTCTATAACCTCGCCGTCATCCTCAACCAGCAGCACCGCTGTTTCCTCGACGATGCGGTCGACAACTGCCGTGTACGTACCATCAATCATATTTTGTTTACGCGGATGCCGCTAGCGGTATTCCACTCACGGTAGGGAGGGAACGTGAATACGAGTGTTGCTCGTCGTCCTCGTCATCCGGCTTTTTATCGAGGAGCGAGAGCGGGTCAGTTGTCTCGTTGGTTGCCTGCTCCGTTGTTATTTCCTCACCATCGGTGGTCATCACAATGTCATCATGGACACCGGTCCAGTAGGTTTCAATGTCGAACTCGCCGAACCGTTCGAGTACCTCATCGTGTGGATGGCCATACTGACTCTCAAGTGTACTCGAAATGACCGCTATGTCCGGGTCGACAGCATCCATAAACTCCTGTGTCGATGATGTCGATGAGCCGTGATGTCCTGCGTGGTAGATATCGGCCGCAAGTTCTTCTGCCCAATTATCGACCATGCGGGCTTCAGCGTCCTCCTCGGCATCCCCAGTGGTCAGGTAGCGGATATCACCGAACTCGATAGCGAGCGAGACGCTATTATAGTGCAGGTCAGCCCCGGAGTCACCTTCGGGCGGGTTTACGACGGTGGCAGTGACATTTTCACTCGCAAGCGGGAGTTCGTCACCCTCTTCGACGATGAGCAGTTCGTGGTCGTATTCATCGACGGCATCGAGATAGTTCTCGTAGGTCTGTGAGTCGTGGGGCACACCAGAGTCGTATATCTCATCAATGCCATCGTGATTTTCTTCGAAGTGCTCGATGATGGCAGCGTGGCCTCCAATATGGTCCGCGTGAGCGTGGGTTGCGATGAGATGGTCGATACGCTCGATACTTTTGTTCTCAAGATACTCGATAACCTCTGTGCCCGCGGGTCGCCAGTCACCAGTATCGATGAGCATTGTTTCGTTCGCAGGTGTCACGATGAGTGTTGCGTCTGCCTGGCCGACGTCAATGTGGTGTAACTCAAGCTCGCCGGAGGCAGCAGGTGGGTCTGTTCCATCATCGCTCTCGTCTGTGTCATTAGCTGTTCCGTCCGAGCCATCTGAACTGTCGTCATCAGTATCATCTGCAACCGACTCTCCGGGGCTATCGTCTTCGACAGCCGATTCGGTCCCATCGTCGCCAGGGGCAGTAACACAACCAGCTAACGCGATGAGACAGACGACTGCAATGACGAGGAGGACCCGTTTCATATCCTTTGAAATCGGTCCAGCTAATTAACAATTCCCCGGGAAGTGAGGTATTCTAGCTACGAGTTGCACTCGCTGCAAGGAAGTACAACTCACTCCATGATATTGCGGATACATTCAACAGGAGAATGATAATTAGCTCGTCGATGCAGTACCGTTACAATTCCTTTTCCAGAATTGGCACATCATACGGGCGATTACTGAGTCGCTCAATGCCAATCCGTTTGTAGCCTTCCTGTCGATACCAGTCTTCGAGAAACGGATGCCCGGAGAATGTACGGAGACGAACCACATCGTGGCCTTCAGCTTTCGCGTACGCTTCTGCTGATTCAAGAAGCTGCTGTCCGATTCCTTGTCCGTGATACTCCGGCAACACTGCGAGCCGTCCAATTTCGGGCATATCCCAGTCTGAACGTGAGATAAGCTGAACGACTCCGATTAGTACATCCTCGCGTGTGGTAACTAAGACCGTCCGGTTCCGAAGCCACTCTTCTATCTCCACAGTAGTACATTCAAGAATACTTGATGGAAATCCCATCCGTTTGGTTTTCTGGTATGCAGAGTGATACAGTTCGACCAACTCGGGGATGTCTTCAGCCGTCGCCTTCTGAATTTCTTGTCTCATACTGTGAGTGAATCGGACGGTCAATCTGAGAGAGACGACTTCGTTACAACATTCGCTCGGCCCAGTTGAGCGAGCGAACGATATCGGTCCGACCGGGCGAACAGGTAAACGAGCGGCAGGCATAGACGGTTGGCTTCTCATTTATCTGGTCCCGCCCCTTCCAGATTGGTGGTGCCTCATCGAGTCCGAGTTGCTCGAGATGCTCGTCGAGTTGGTCCTCGCCAGGAGGTCGCCAGGCGAGAATTCGTGCCCCGTGATACCGATCAGCGAGCTCCGTTCGCCAGTCATCTGGCATCTCATCCGCGACGAGAGTCAATTCAAGCACACCGTTTGTCACCGCATCCGCAGCCATCACAAGAGATGCATGCTGGAGCGGACTGGCAGCGATGCGGTTGCCGTGGGTTTCGACGACCTGTTCTGCAATCGTTGCAAATCGGTCGTCGGTCCGGAAATGATTCAGCATGTCGAACAGTTCAGCAGCGACGCCGGCGCTCGATGGTGTCGACTGGTCCATGAGCTGTTGTGGACGGGTAATGAGTTCTTCACCATCCGCCGGCGTGAAATACAGCGTCCCCGCGGATTCGTCCCAGAACTGCTCCTCGATGGCAGTCGTGAGTGACATGGCAAACGACAGGTGGTCGATATCACGGGTTGCCTGAAACAGGTCGAACGCGGCGCGTGCGAGGAATGCATAATCCTCAAGATAGCCGTCGAATTTGGCGACGCCATCTTTGTAGCGCCGCTGGAGCGATTCCCCATCCCAGAGGTGGTCGCGGACGAACGAAAGGGCATCCGCTGCGGGGTCGGCAAACGACTCATCCAGCACGATAGCTGCCTGCGCGAAGGCTGATATCATCAACCCGTTCCAGCTTGCTAGCACTTTCTCGTCGCGTGGCGGTCGTGGTCGAGTGTCACGGACGTCAGCGACCTGTTCCTTTGCAGTCGCAAGCAGTTCCGTCACTTCTTCTGGTAAACGGTCGTGCGTTTCGGCCAACTCCTCGATACTTTTCTCTATCGTGAGCACCGTCTTTCCCTCGAAGTTACCGCGCTTTGTCACACCGAAGCGGTCACAGAAGAGTCTGGCAGCCGCCTCGTCATCGACCGCATCGTAGATTTCTTCGGGCGTCCAGAGGAAAAACGCACCTTCCTCTCGCTCCCCAGATGGCCCCTCACTCTGTGCATCGAGCGTGCTGAAAAACCCGCCATCCTCGTGGGTCAGTTCACGCTCGACGAACTGGAGTGTCTCTCTGGTAACCGTGGCGTATCGCTCGTCATCTGTCATTTGATAGGCCGCGAGATAGGTCCGCGGGAGCTCTGCGTTGTCATAGAGCATCTTTTCGAAATGCGGAACCGTCCAGTCGCGGTCGGTTGCATACCGATGAAAGCCGCCGCCGATGTGGTCGTACATTCCGCCGTTTGCCATGACATCCAGCGTCTCAGTCACCACATCGAGGTAGACATCCTCCTCGGTTCGCTCGTAGGCTCGCAAGAGTAGTTCGATGCGACTCGTCTGGGGGAACTTTGGTCCCGTTCCCCAGCCACCATGCTGTCGGTCCGCCCCACGAACGGCGGCTTTCGCTGCTGATTCGAGGGCATCTTCCTCCGGTTCTTTCGTCTCCTCTGGGACCGATTCGAGTTCGCGGTCGACTGCACCAGCCCACTGTGAAGCACGCTCTTCAATCTTTTCTCGTTCCGCGGGGTCGTTCCATGATGACGCAATGTTCCGTAACAGTTCTTCGAACCCGGGCATCCCTCGTTTCGGCTCTTTTGGGAAATAGGTCCCAACCTGAAACGGCTTGCCCTCCGGCGTGAGCCAGACCGAAAGCGGCCAGCCGCCGCGACCGCTGACCTGCTGGCAGATGGTCTGGTAGATGCTGTCGACATCGGGACGTTCCTCACGGTCGACTTTGACCGGAACGAATTGTTCGTTGAGCACTGATGCAACAGCCTCGTCGTCGAAGCTCTCGTCGGCCATCACGTGACACCAGTGACAGGCCGCGTAGCCGACCGAAAGAAAAATTGGGACATCGTGTTCACGTGCGCTTTCGAGTGCCTCGTCATCCCATGGCTGCCAGTTGACGGGATTGTCGGCGTGGGCTTGCAGATACGGACTTTCCTCAGCAGCAAGGCGATTGCGAGAGACTGGGGAGGTCATAGCTTCCGATTCGGTCCGACACTGCTAAAGGCTTCATGTTGCACAGGGGGTCGGGCAGAATATCTGTTATCGCCAACCCCCTTGGTTGGGTTATTTTTCCCTGCTCGTGCGCAACTCCTTTGCTCACGGGGGGTGATAGTTCAGCATATGACTCAGCTTCAGGGCAATGGCGGTACCGCGTCTATCTCGTATAAACCGGTAAACGTCAAGGACCTCCTCATCGAGATGAAAGATACTGCGGAGTTGCTTATCGACCTGTCGTACTCCGCCGTGTTGCTCTCGAACGACGAGCTGGCACAGGAGGTCATTCGGCTCGAAGGACGTATGGACGTTCTTGAGATGCGGGCACGGATGGCGCTGATGATGGCCGTGCGAAGCCCATCGGATGCGGAACAGCTGGCTCCCGTCCTGGGTATCGTCAGCGCGGCAGACGCCATTAGCGATGCGGCTGGTGATATCGCCAAAGTTATTCTTGATGATATCGGTTTGCCGGAAGCGATGCGGGCTGCACTTCCCGAAGCCGTCGAGACGCTCGTCCGGGCAGTAGTTGCGAAAGACTCCTCCTATGCTGGACGGACGCTTGGAGACATCGACCTCGGTTCAGAAACCGGGGTTCGCGCGATTGCAATCCGTCGTGGTGACGAGTGGCTGCTTAATCCCGGGCCGGAGACGAGGTTTGAACCGGAGGATGTAATTTTGCTTCGTGGTCCAGAGGTCGCTATCAGCGACGTCTACGAGAGTGTGTCGGGCATGGAGTATGTCAGCCCAGATGCCGAACCACCACAGATTGCGGACCTGGAACGGGCTGTTGACACGATCGTCCATATGAAAAACCTCTCCGAACTTGCCGTTGACCTTGCCTACAGCGCGGTGTTGTTCGATAGCGAACCGCTGGCCGAAGAGGTAAGCAATCTGGAGATTGAGGTAGATGCATTGGAATCCCGTTTTGAGGCATGGACGCTACAAGCAGCGGCAGATGCCCCTGACCCGGTCGTCCTGCGCGGGTTGATTCACCTCGGACGTGCGACTGAAGTCATCAGCGATGCAGCCGTCGAGATTAGCGAAGGCGTACTCCGTGAGATGGATGTCCACCCTGTCGTTCAGTTGGCCGTCGAAGAGAGCGACGAGATTATCACTCGGGTTACCGTGTCCGCTGACAGTCCACTGGATGGTGCACAGTTGACTGGAGGGGTCCCCGATATTGAGCCAAGCGTGACGGTGATTGCCATTCGTCGACCGGAGGAAGGCTGGCTGCTTATCGGTGGTACTGATGCAGTTGCGCAGGCCGGGGATGTCATCCTCGCCAAAGGCTCAGAGTCCGCAACAACTGCCTTCGAGGAGTTAGCTTAACACCCTTCTACGAAACTCGTCGCGTCAGAGTCCAAGGACCAGCGCCGAGACGCCGATAAAAATAATCATCCCACAGACGTCGACAACGTTTGTCACGATAGGAATCGTTGCGTCGTCCGGGTCGATTCCCAGCCGATAGGATGCGTAGGTGGCCGCAAAGCTAAAAATAATCGCAATTACTGCCACAGACATCCCACTGACCAGCGAGATAACGAGTAACGTCGAGAGCGGAAGGCCGAAACCGAGGATGGCGCCAAGCGCATAGGCACCCACGGCCAGCGCAGTAAATATTGTCAGCGCAAGAGCGAGGATAGCAGCGATATTTTCCCAGAGGACTCGGTCTCGTGGGTCAAGTTCGGTCGTTCCGAGGTGAAATCTAGTTGACAGTCGGGAACTCAAGATTGCACCGAGGTTGCCTCCCATATCGACCATTGTCGGAACCATGACGGCCAAAATACCGTACTCGTTGAGCATCTCCTCGGCATCCTCTAGCGTAATCCCAGCAGCGAGAACGATAATCGAGAGAACAACGAGTAACGGAAACATATTCAGGACAATCTGCTTTGCGTCCCATGACCCCAGCGAGCCCTGTGGCGTAATCATCCGACCATCACCTCAACCAGTCCAATCGAAAAGAGCAGGAACACCATCCCGAAAATATCGCCGAGCGTCGTCACGATTGGCCCGACGAGGTTGTCGGGGTCATAACCACGTTTGTAGCCGGCAAAAATCAATGCCAGCAATCCCACAATCATGACGACGGACGTCAGCACACCCGCAATGAACATGATACCGACGAACTCAAACAGTGCAGCGGATTCCCAACCGATAATCAACAGCGCGAGCCAGGTAATGACGCCGATAACAATCGAGATGCCGATACCGTTGACGAACGATGCCAGCACGGCATTGACGAGACGGTCGTTTCGCTCGAACTTCGGTGGAAGCAGCCCTTGGTGAAGCCCGCTCGAAATCCGGCCACCGAGCGCGCCATAGACGTTCCCTCGCGTCGCGAGAAAGACGGGGACCATCACAAGCAACCCTGGAAACCGCTCGACGCTTTCTAAAATTCCTTCGAGTACTAATCCGGCAAACAACCCGCCGCCGAGTGCAATTACGAGGATTGGAAGCGCCTCTCGGTAAATCGACCAGAATTCATCCCCAGTGGTCATACCGAAACCACGGGGAGTTTCCTGTTAAAACTACCTTTGTGCAACGGCGGTCAGGGTGATATTTACGCTGCGGTGAGACGAATCATGTACGAAAGGTAGAATGTCCCTTGTCGTTACCAACTATTGTGCATCATTATTCGTTTTATAGAGGTTCTCATCGACATATGCCGTCACTATTATGTAGGAACCTATCAATTCCCACATTGTATACCATGTTGCCGTTTGACACTTGGTACACCATGCTACCGGATTTTGTACCAATAGGCCAAACTGTTAGCTAACAACAATGAGTGTGATTGCAGAGTTTCAGACGCCGTCGACGGCCTTTGAGTTGGGACAGATACTCAGCGTGGAACATCAATCTTCTATTGAACTCGAAACGCTTGTGCCTCTGGGAGAGGAGATGATTCCGTTATTTTGGGTGTATAATTCGGCGACAGAGCCGTTTATTGAGTCGGTCAACGGGCATCAATCGGTAAGTAACGCTACGCCGGTTGATGAGTTCGATGACCGTCTGTTGGTCAGACTTGAATGGGATGCCCATCGGGATATACTCTTGACTGGGTTGAAAGCATCCGATGCCCAGATGATGAGTGCAACGGGGACCGCTACAGTCTGGGAGTTCGAAGTACGATTTCCCACACATCGCGCGCTGAGTGAGTTCAAATCACACTGCAAGGATGCCGATATTTCGATGGATTTGATTCGTGTATTCAACCCAGCGAAACCGGGTGGTGGTCGGTGGTATGGGCTCAGCGAACCACAACGGGAGGCACTCGAACTGGCTATCGAGAAGGGGTATTACGATATCCCCAGACGATGTACCACGAAAGAGCTGGGTGAGGAACTGGGCATCTCCGACCAGGCCGTCACTGAACGACTGCGTCGTGCTATCGTTTCGTTCATCAATCACACAATCTTGCATCCGGAATCTGGACCACGCCGGAACTGAGTGGCAGACTCCTACGGGTTGTTTCTGTCGGCCGTGCTTGTTTTATTTCGGTCAAACTACCAACGTTTGTTGCTGCTAGGTTTGCTCCTTTACGTACGCAACCCCAACGGTAAGGCGTCATGAAAGCTGCACAAGTGCCGGAGTATGGTGAACGAGACGTGCTGGAAGTCATCGAGACGGAGATGCCGGAACCCGGCAAGGGGGAAGTCCGTATTGAGGTGAAAGCAGCGGGGATTAACTTTGCTGATATCATGCAACGCCGTGGCCATTATCACGGCGGTCCGAAACCACCGTATATCCCGGGGCTGGAGGTAGCTGGCGTTATCGACAAAACAGGTGATGGCGTCGGCCGTGAGGAGGGTGAGCGCGTCGTTGCGATGGGTGATAGCGGCTACGCAGAGTATACAGTCGCCGACGCCGCTGGGTTGCTCACGATTCCCGAGGGACTTTCCTTCGAGGAAGCAGCAGGGTTCCCAGTGCAGTATCTCACCGCACATAACTGTCTCCACGAATGGGGCAACCTAGAAGAAGGTGAAAGTGTCCTTATCCACGCCGCTGCAGGAGGAGTCGGTACTGCTGCAGTACAGCTTGCTGATAGGGCGGGTGCGGAAATTTACGGAACGGCATCGACACAGGAAAAACTCGACAAAGCCGCCTCACTTGGCTGTGACCACCCGATTAATTACGAGGAGGAAGATTTCGTCGATATCATCGGCGAGCAGACGGACCACGGCGTCGATATGGTCCTCGATGGCATCGGTGGGGACACCACGAGTCGGTCGCTCGATGTGCTGAAATATTTCGGTCGATTGGTCACCTACGGTGCTGCCTGCGGTGAACCTGGGCGGCCGAGAACCGACAACATCCTGTTCGGGAACTACACGGTGATTGGCTACCACCTTGGCCGCGCGATGCAACTCAAACCGATGAAGGTGATGAGCGCTGTTCCGGAACTACAGGAAATGCTCGAATCGGGCGATATTCAGGTCCAGTTCGACCGTTCGTTCGAGCTCGATGACGTTATCGATGCTCACGAATACGTCGAGAGTCGTCAATCGATGGGTAAGGTCGTTATTACGCCGTAAAAAACGCCTCTCCGCTCGCACTCTTTTATACGTCTCTGTCGTAAGATTTCGCCGTCTCGACGAACGCTCGCACAGACTCGACTGGTGTATCTCGGTTGACGCCGTGACCGAGGTTGAGTATGTGCCCTGCCGGTCCAGCATCCTCGATAACCTGCTTTGTTTGCTCGCGGACGAACGACGGGTCACCAAATAGATACGATGGGTCGAGATTACCCTGTACCGGTGTATCTCCGAGGGTCTCGCGAGCAGCATCCATCTCGACGGTCCAGTCAAGACCAACAACGTCAGCGCCGCTGGCTTTCAACTGGTCAAGTCGGCCGTTCATCCGGCGCACAAAGACAATTGTCGGCACGTCGAGACCAGCAAGAATCTCCTTATGAAGCGGGAGAACGAACTCCTCGTAATCTGCTGGTGTAAGCGTTCCAGCGTAAGTGTCGAATAGTTGGACGACATCGGCACCGTGGGCAATCTGATATTCGAGATACTCACGGACAACATCGGCAAAGGCCTGCAACAATGTCCGGAAAGCGTCGGGATGATTCGCCCGAAGTTTTCGTAGCGGCATGTTGGTACGACTTGGTTGTCCGGCAACGGCGTACGAGGCGAGGGTAAACGGCCCGCCAGCGAACCCGATAATTGCGGATTCGTCGCCGACCTGTTCGTTCAACTGTGTGAGGAGCTGTCCAACGTAGTCGATAGCTTCATCCACGGGGTCATGTGTTCGGTCAACATCCTCGGGTCCAGTGACGGGATTCTCGATAACTGGACCGACGCCGCTTTCGATGTGGTAGGAAAAACCAAGCGGTTCGAGCACAGTGAGGATGTCCGAAAACATCACCAGCCCATCAGGTTCGTAATACTCCCACGGAAGGAGGGTGATTTCGGTGGCAATCTCTGGCGTCTTTATCGCTTCGAGAAACGAATAGTTGCTCCGAATCTCACGATACTCGGGGATATGGCGACCGGCCTGACGCATGAGCCAGACTGGGGGCCGTTCGGTTTGTTCCCCACGGGTCGCACGGACGAGGAGGTTATCCATTATTTGTGATTGGACTGACTGGGTGTTAAGGACTTCTGATACCGACTGACGGTAGCTGTTCGCCCGGTGATACAATGCTGAGTGACCGCTATTCAGCGAATGAGATAGCGTTCATGTCAGCTTCGAGTGGAAATATCTCGGAGACAGGAAACGGACTGTCGGAATTGAGAATTGCCTCCGGGTCCTCAGTAAGATTCTCCGAACACTCCATCGCTTGCTCCTCTGAATTAAGATTGGATGCACTGCTGAGACAGATGAGGGCTTCGGATTCGAAATGGTAGGTGTAGCCATCTTCGTTTTCACGCTCTGTGATTCCCCGAACGATTTCATCCTCTTTCTCTTCGAGGGGGAGCCCGTCAACGTGAGTTTCATTCGTGCTATCGAACTGGTCGTTAAATTCTTCCCACTCATCACCGCCATCAAAAAGCAGCCACTCTCCCAGTTCGGGATGGTAGACGATAATGGAAGCAGGGTCCTCATTTATATCATCGCCGGTCTCGAACGCTGGTCCGCCGTCAATCGGTTCAATGTCATCGTGGTACTGTGCAAATGCGGATGGTCCAGCGTAAATCGTTTGTTCCTGGTCATACTCGAAAAACGAGTCATTCCGGAGGATGGCAAACTCATCACCCAGCGTAAATTCAACGGTTACACTCGAATCGTCCACTGTCACTCCGTCGTCGTCGATGGGTGTGCTGAGTTCCTCAGTGAAGTGGGATTCCCACGCATCGACGTAATCAGTGTTGACGGTCATCGTCACGTTCACTGGGACGGTCCCGTGGACCTCCCCCTCGCTGCCGACGAGCGAGAATGGTTCTACCGTCTCGCGCAACCGGTCGTTGAGAGCGTTCGACCGCTCCGTCGATTTCATTGCATGAATTTCTTCATCTGTCGCGAGTTGTTCGAGTTCGCTGATGTCAGTCAATCCGAGCGATAGCTGTGTCCCATCGAACTCGACCGGTGGCGGCGAAAGCAGGACGGAATACGAACCTTGCTGTTGGATGACGGCACCGCCCTGATAGGCAATCACGGTCCCATCGTTAGTGACGTGTTCAACAGTCCCGAGATCCAGTTCGGTGCTGTTTGTCGTGCCATCCGCATCCAGCAAATACTCCTCATCAACTGTTGCGGAGGCGGTTATTTCGATGCTCCCTTTGTCCGGATGCGTTTCTACGTTCTCATCAGCAAACGATGGGTACGTAAACGACGTACTCGCATCAGATGTACTCCCGGAAATTGTTGCTAACCTATCATCCATCTCAATCATCGAATCCTGGGTAATTCGGTCTTCAGTATCAGAAAAGATACTGCCTATCAGCGTTCCACCGAGCCCGATTATCATCATTGCGGTAAGCAGTGATATTGAAATAAGAAGGACTGTACCGTACAATTCGGAGACTGAACGGGTATCTTTCCGAAGTGTGGTACGAGTCATTAGAAGCCCTATATTATCAATATTGAATTTCAAGGCTGATAAATGTTGAGATTTAATTATCAAACAAGTTATTTATTATCTAACCAATTTGAATTATCACGTCCCTTCGTAGTTTCTAGGTACCTCGTTCAGGATAGTAGTTGGCTCAGGCAAGTTGTTTGGATAATCATTTAATACCGGACGTGTAACTGCGAGTCATGGCACCACGAATCCTGATTATCGGCCCGCCGGGAGCAGGCAAAGGAACGCAGAGTAGCAACATCGCCCAGGAATACGGCGTTGAGCACATTACGACCGGGGATGCGCTTCGTGCGAACAAGGATATGGATATCAGCGATATGGACACGGAGTACGATACCCCACGGGAGTATATGGAGGCTGGTGACCTCGTCCCGGATGACGTTGTCAATGCTATTGTCGAGGAGGCACTGACAACTGCGGATGGCTTCGTTCTCGATGGCTATCCCCGGAACAAAGAACAGGCACAAGAACTGAAGGAGATGACCGATATCGATATTGTGCTCTCGCTTGAAGTTGGTCGGGAAGAACTCATCGAACGACTGACTGGCCGCCGTGTCGACCCTGAGACGGGGGATAACTACCACGTTGAGTTCAACATGCCGGACGATGAAGACGTCCGAGAGCGACTTATCCAGCGTGATGACGACACCCGTGAGGCTGTCGAAAACCGACTCGACGTGTTTGAGGAAAACACTGCCCCCGTTATCGAGCAGTATCAGGACCACAACGGATTTGTCGAAATTGATGGCGAGCAGACACCTGACGACGTGTGGGCGGATATCGACGCCGCCATTCAGGCAGCCGAATAAAAAGTTCTTAACCATCGGCCGCTATAGAGGGGAGTAATGCCACGGACCGCAGAAAAGGTAGACGAGCTCGCCGAGGAAGGCGAGCATATGACTGATGCGCTTGAGGAAGTCCTCAGCGTGGCCGAAGAGCAGGGAACGGTCACGTGGGGCGATGTCAGCGATTCCATCTCCTCAGGTGCCTGGGGCCGCCTCATCGAGAAGGGGTTGCTCGTCGACGTGGACGGTGCGGGGTTCGTCATCGACGACCCTGACGGCGTCCGTGATGCGCTTGAGGAAGCGGACCCAGCGACGGAGTCGCCGGATGTGTCGTTCACCGTCTATGACAAGATGGCTATCTTCACGCTTATGGGTCTGTTTGTCGGCTATGCGTTTTCCTCTGCCCGGGCGGCTATCGGTGAAACAATTAACCTGTTTCTTGGACCGCTTGAAGCAGCCATGCCATTTTATCTTGTCATTCTCGTTCTCGCGCTGTTGACCGGGTTGTTCTCCTCGATAATGCAAGATAACCTGATGAACCCAGAGATAATGGGGTCGTACAAGGAAAAGACGGAAGCACTCAAAGAGCGTCGAAAGGAAGCCAAAGAGCGTGGTGACGACGAGGCCCTCGAACAGATTCAACAGGAACAGATGGAGATGATGACCGAGAACCTCGGGATGATGAAAGCCCAGTTCCGTCCGATGATCTGGATTATGCTCTTTACGATTCCCGTGTTCCTCTGGCTGTTCTGGATTGTGCGAGACCTCGGTGTTACCGTAACGGACCCAGTCATCATCATGCCGTTTTTCGGTGAACTGCACGACTGGCAAGCCGGTGTCGTCGGCCCAATCGAGGTCTGGCTCGTCTGGTATTTCATCTGTTCGCTCGGGTTTACACAGATTCTCCGGAAAGCACTCAACGTTCAGACCTCTCCGACCGGATAACCTCCGTTGACGATTCGTTTCCCGGCCGTAACTCGCAACTTCTTTTAGCACCACTGCCTCACGTAAGATATGTTGATTACTGTCTCCGGCCCGGCGGGCAGCGGAAAGAGTACGCTCGCCCGGTCCCTTGCGGATGAGTGTGGCTACGAGCATATTTCGGGTGGTGACATTTTTCGCGATATCGCTGCCGAACGCGACCTCACGCCGCTTGAGTTGAACAAACGCGCTGAGGACGATGACCAGATAGACCGTGACCTTGACCAGCGACTACGTAGTATCGCCAGAGAGCGAGACGATGTCGTGCTTGAATCTCGGCTGGCAGGCTGGATGGCGGGAGAATACGCTGATTTCCGCCTCTGGCTCGATGCCCCATTGACCATCCGAAGCGAGCGAATTGCGGAACGCGAAGAAAAGTCGGTCGAGCAGGCCAGAGCCGAAACGCAGGCCAGAGCAGAGAGCGAAGCGCTCCGATACGAGGAGTATTACGGCGTGAAAATCGAGGACCTCGGTATCTACGACCTCGTCATCAACACCGCCCGCTGGTCGCCTGCTGGCGTCCTCTCGCTCGTGCTTGCTGCCGTTGAATCCTATAACCTCGACGGTGATGAGGGAAAGCTCCCCGTCGAAAACGTCAGCTACAACTTCTAACATGACACTCCGCGGCCCACCCTCGGAGCGCTCCCCGGCCGAGTTGCTCTCGTTCGGCGTCGTCAACCTCGATAAGCCACCGGGCCCCTCTGCCCATCAGGTCGCAGACTGGGTGCGGGAGTGTACGGCAGAGTCGATGGCAGCCATGTCGGAAGCTGATAGTCCACCACCCATTGACCGCGCCGCTCACGCCGGCACGCTCGACCCAAAAGTCACCGGGTCGCTGCCGATGTTGCTCGGGGAGGCTACGCGGGTTGCACAGGTCTTCGACGATAGCGTCAAGGAGTATGTTGCCGTCCTCGAACTGCATGGCCCACCACCGGTTGATCTGGGGGCGATTGTCTCCGAGTTCGAGGGAAGACTCTATCAGAAACCGCCACGAAAGAGTGCGGTCAGCCGCAGATTGCGGGTACGGGAGGTCCATCAGTTGGATATTCTTGAACAAGATGGCAGGCAGGTGCTGTTGCGTGTCCGGTGTGAAGCCGGCACTTATATTCGGAAGCTCTGTCACGATATCGGGCTTGCGCTCGGCGTCGGTGCACACATGGGTGACCTGCGCCGGTCCGCAACGGGACGCTTCGATGATAGCTCGCTCGTCACGATGGAGGACTTTGTCGATGCACTCGCCTTCTGGGAGGATGGCGATAGTGACCCGCTGGTCTCCAGTGTCCTACCAGCAGAGGCCGTCCTTTCGACGCTTCCCCGAGTGTATATTGCGCCGAATGCGGCCCACGAAGTCGCCGAGGGCGCACCAGTGTATGCGCCTGGCGTGATTGGCGTCGAACCGGCACTCGAAGGCAGCCGTGAACCAGAACGGGGCTCGCTCGTTGCCTGTTTCACGCCGAACGAGGCGGCGGTCTGTCTTGGCTTGCTCGCTGGTGACCCTGACGCAACATCGGGGCTCATCGTTGACCTCGAACGCGTCCTCGTCTGATTTTCTCCCCCGAATCGAAGGGCTTAATCCCTGCACAATCTTCGAACAGCATACGGGACCGTGGGGTAGTGGTATCCTCTGCGGATGGGGTCCGTAGGACCCGAGTTCAATTCTCGGCGGTCCCACTCAATTTTCGAAAAAAATGTGAGAGCACGAGGGCGAGCCTAGCGAGTCCTCGGTAGTCCCATACCACTTTTTTCGCTTCGGATTTCCTCGTGGCCCTTCGGCCCACTGCCGGAACCTCTCAGCAAAAAAACTTGGCGAAAAAGGCCGGACACTCGGTACGCTTGTGTCCGGTTGCTCAACTTATTTTCGAACAAGTGCATGTAATAATAATTCGTTTGTCCGACAGACCGAGAGTTCCCCCGCAAAGTATATACTTCGCATGTGGCTTGTGAGAACTAATGAGTACACGCGTGGTCGACCGGGTCGAAAACTGGAACGAGCGGTCGTTCA
>SL_4KL_010_BRINEDRAFT_10000841_pt1 | contig 16381 bp, 19 predicted proteins | sample SodLak_010_BRINE_2_FD_10664 | JGI IMG/M metagenome (IMG submission 10664)
GCCACCGAGGCTTCCGGCGAGTAAGCCGTGCCAAAACCCGCTGAGGAGTCCCCCGCCGGCGAGATACCCAGCTACGAAGCCGCCCACGAGCGCGGCAACGAGCTGGCCAATTCCGGGAATAATCAGCCCAATAACGCTGAACACGAGAATTACGATGAATCCGACTAGGACGGCACGCCAGTTTGTCATTGCACTCAGTTGTAACGAAACAGGCTTTGTTATCATCGGCTTAGCCATGGCTTTAACTACAACGCTGATTTGACTCATCTGAAGGGATTTATCAGAGGCCAATCTAGCAGCTAGTATGAACCAATCACGGCGGAGCTTTGTCATCGCTGGCGCAGGAGTGGGTGCCACACTCATTGCAGGGTGTCTCGAAGAAACGCCGGATACTGGTGGTGGAGATGGTGACACTAGCAACGGTGATGATAGTGCCTGTGAACCGATTGAGCTGGCGCTCGTTGACGAACCACCTCACGGCCCGGAACGGCCACCGCAACCCGACGATACCGAGGATGAAGAGGAGTGGGATGACCACCACCTTGGGGACGGTATGGATGATGAATCCACGCTCTCTTTTGACCCGATTTCGGTCGGATTCGACGAACCGCCGGTTGACCAGACGGAGTACGATGGTGAAGCGGTGTTCGATGCGGAACTGGTCACCTCTCGGGAGGAATTCGACGAACGACTCGAACCAGTCAGTGACGAGAGCGCCGCCCGCGTAGACGAGGTCAATTTCGAGGAAGAGGCTATCGTCGTGGTTGTGTCTGGATTTGGCTCCTCTTCGGTCCAACACGAGTGGGTACGTGTTGATGAACACTGTGCGGAAGTCCATATTCACGGGTATTACGTGTGGCCATACATCCAGACGGCTGATTACACGTATCAGGTATCCGGTATCGTTATCGAGAAGCCGGATGCGTATGACCTCGAACGAGCGTGGGTGAGCCTGACGGTCGCTGAGGATATGCGAGCAAATTTCCATACCGATGAGGATATACAAGTTGTTGATGCGGACGATGCTGACAGTGATGGGGATGACGAGGATGACGAGTCTGATGGTCACGGCAGCGTAGATGAGGTGGTAGTTGTTCCAGCGACCCGTGAGTACAGGGGTGATTGGTCCAGTACCGAGGAAGACCATGTCGGCGTTGTCGTCCATCTAGACGATGAAGAGGAACTCCGTGCAGTCGTCGACGACCACGAGCGTGTCGACCGATTCGTCGCGGAGACGGATTTCGAGGCTGACGCGGTATTTTACATCGAAAGCGCCGGTCCAAATGCGTGTTATCGGGAGATAGACGTCGGAGATGTGCAAATTATCGCCGACGATGATGGGTATTTCGTTCGCGGGGCTGCAACTGTTGTTGACGATTCCGACGAAGGCGAAGCATGTGCACAGGTCGTCAGCTTCCCGGGTGCGTTGGTTCGAGTGAAAAGCGAGGCGACCGCTCAAGCGGGAGAGTTTCGAATCACCGATGGATGGGGAGACGAAGCGACCGTCTCATCTATCTCGGTCGGGGAACTTGCAAAAGAATAGGCCCCGTGATATTTCTGGCATGGTCTGTAGACCGGAGAAGCTACTATCCGTGTTTAGTAACCGTGAGAATCGCTATGGGACCACCCGGATTCGAACCGGGGTCAACGGCACCCAAGGCCGCAAGGATACCAAACTACCCCATGGTCCCGCATTATTGACTCATCCGCTCGGTAATGTAAGGGTTTCGTTGCAGCCTCATTGATATTCTTGTTGGAGTCAGGTCGAACGGCTCAGTGACCGGACAATCACTCCTCGAACACGAATGTTCCGTTCTCCTGGACGCGATCGCCGTCAACCTCGATAAACGAGTTCTCGCTCATGTCGACAATCATATCGACGTGGACAGCGCTGTCGTTGCCTTCGTTCTCTTCGCCGACGGTCTCATCGTACGCGCGGCCAACCGCCATGTGGACGGTATCGCCCATCTTCTCATCGAAGAGCATGTTGTAGGTGAACTGGTCGATATCGCGGTTCATCCCGATGCCGAGTTCGCCGAGGCGACGAGCGCCCTCGTCAGTATTCAGCACTTCGGTCAGCACCTCCTCGTTCTTTTCAGCGCTGTGTTCGACGACCTCGCCATCCTCAAACCGCAGGTAAACGCCGGTTACCTCCCGCCCCTGTGTATAGAGTGGCTTATCAAACAGCACCTCGCCCTCGACGCTGTCGGCAACCGGGGCGGTGAACACCTCACCACCTGGGAGGTTTTTCTCACCGTAGTCGTTGAGCGTTGGATTGCCGGCAATGCTCATCGTCACGTCGGTGGTGTCGCCCGAGACGATGCGAACCTCGTCGGCGGGGTCGAGAATCTCGACCATCTGCTGTTGGTGTTCACGAACGTCGTCCCAGTCTTTGAGAATTGCGTCCCAGACGAAATTCTCGTAGGCCTCTGTCGAACTCTCGGCGAGTTGGGCGTTCGCTGGGGCGGGATACTGGGTGAGACACCAGCGTTTCGAGAGTCGTTCTGCCAGAATTGGCTGGAGTGCTTGCTGTTGCTTTGCGCTTGTTTCCGGCGGCACGTCGCTCTGTTCGGTGACGTTGCTGTTTGCACGAATGGCGATATAGACGTCAGTCTCCTCGATGAGCGCTTTCCGGTGGGATGGCGTTTCGAACTCGTCGGCTGCTCGTAAATAGGCGCGACCGAACCGCTCGTTCGTGCTGATAGTTAGCGGGTTCGCGCCACGGTCGCCAATCTCCTCATGTAACGCCGTGACGAGGTCTTCGGCAACCGGTGGTGCTCGAATAATGACGTTATCTCCTTCCTGCAAATCCACAGAATGGGTAACAATAACCTGTGCGTGTTCGCGGATACGCGGGTCCATATCACACCCGTCGGACTCATAGCCCAAACAGTTTGCCGTTCACCGCTGACTGCAGTCACTTCCCTTCCATTCCTTCTTTGAATCCCATGGCCGTCCGGCGCATCAACAGGAAGACAAAGAAAATAAACAGGAGTATTAACAGGAGGACGGAGACGACGATTATTGTAGTCATAGCTACCCGTTCGCCAGCCCTGAAAAAAGAGGTTTCGGCTATGCCCTGTTTCAGCCTCTGAGACGCGTCGCCCGGGTTATCATTGATGCTTCTCGAATAGCGGCCATGAGCACCGAATTCCGACAACTGCTCCGCGAGGAACTGTGGCGGAGCATCGCGTGGGCGGCGCTGGCACTCACAGGCTGGGCGTTCATAATCACCGAAACCTCCCATATTGAGGCAACCGTCTGGACCGTTCTCGGATTCCCACTGGTCACATGGGCGGTCCTGACTGTTGGAACAATCACACTTCGACTCCTGACAGGGTCTTCGCTGCAGGTCCGAACAACGGACGGCCTGCATCTTGCCTTCTTACTCGGCATACTGGGCGGTGGCTTTGCTGTCTTCTACCTGATCGCTGTCGATGGCTACTCCGAAGTGGTATACGGGGGCGGCTATCTCGGTACCGTCGCGCTGGTAACCATCTATTACCGATTTGTTGTGGTTCCCAATTTCGAATCCCGAAACACGAGATAATATAATTCAGTTAACAACTACCGGCCAGACGACGGTATCCTTTTACTACTCCCGGTAGACGACGCGAGTATGGGACTGGCAGGCCGACGGTGGGGCAAAGCGACACTGGCACGGGCGGGCGTCTTCGTTGCCCTCTCGACAGTTGCACTGACGGCTGGATTTCTCGGCGTCGTTGGGCTCCTGACGGGGTCGGTAACGGGGGTCACCGATCGGCTCCCGTTTTATGTTCTGCTTACCGCACTGGCGTTTGTCGGTGCAATCATTCTCCTTGAAGAGAGTCGAAACGAGGCGCTGCAGGTACTGATCATCGCCGGTGTTGGTGGCATTTTCACCTTCCTGTTGGTCACCTTCGGCGGGGAAGGTGTCATGTTCCTCCTGCAAAACCGAGAGGAGGTCGTTGCCTCACAGCTGCTCTTTTATATCCTCGCGGCGGGACTTATTGGAACCGGGCTGGGCTACTGGGCCCTGAACCACTGGCCGGAACTCAGCCGACATCGCTCGCGTATCTGAGACTGCTCCGGCTTGTTACTGCCCGAGGGAATCAATCCGGTTGTACTGTTCGTCCGTGAGTTCGATTTCTGCTGCGGCCATGTTCTCTTCGAGGTGTTCCAGATTGGACGTCCCCGGAATCGGGAGCATTACGTCCGAATGTGCAAGCAACCACGCAAGGGCAATCTGATAGCTACTCGCGTCGTGCTGGCCGGCAATATCATCGAGAACCGCCTCCATTCCGGCTACCTCGCCTGCTGCCAGCGGATACCACGGAATAAAGCCAATCCCGTACTCCTCACAGGCTTCGAGTACGTCTTCGTCGTCACGCTTTCCGATGTTATACTGGTTCTGGACGGTCACGATTTCGACGTGGTCACGGGCCAGTTCGAGCTGGTCGACGCTGACATTCGAGAGGCCGACATGGTCGACGATTCCATCGTCTTTCAATTCGGCAAAGGCCGTGACACTCTCGTCGAGTGGCGTGTCCGAACGCGGGGTATGTAGCTGGTAGACGTCGATGCTGTCGACACCCAACCTGTCGCGGCTTACGAGCGCCTGGTTTTTGATATAGTCTGGCTCGCCGTGTGGAAGCCACTCGCCGGATTTGTTCCGGAGGAGTCCGGCTTTCGTTGCGACGACGGCATCTTCGGTCACGCCGCTTTCACGAATCATGCGTTCGCTGACGCCAGGACCGTAGGAATCTGCCGTGTCGATGAAATCAACGCCGAGTTCGACTGCTCGCTGGAGCACCCCCTTTGCGTCCTCTTCATCGTCTGGTGCGCCGATAATATTCTCCCCGGTCACCCGCATTGCCCCGTAGCCGAGTCGGTTGACCGTCAGTTCGCCGCCGATATCGAAGGTACTGTCTGGACTCATACAGCTACTGGTTGGTCGCCAGCAGCAAAAACACCCTGCTGTCGGGGATGGGTACCGCTGACAGTCGGTGCCGAGCGAGCATTTAAACAGGGTGACGACTGAAAGAACAGATAATGGATATTGCGGAGATTCCGGGAATTCCCGACTGGTTTGTCACTCATTTACACGAGGATGGTATCGAGGCACTCTATCCACCGCAGGCTGAGGCCGTCGAGAAAGGGGTCACCGATGGCGAAAATCTGGTCGCATCGATACCAACTGCAAGCGGCAAGACGCTGATTGCCACCTTGGCAATGCTCTCGACTGTTGCACGTGACACGGAAACCGGCGGCAAAGCGCTGTATATCGTTCCCCTCCGTGCGCTGGCAAGCGAAAAACGCGAGGAGTTCGAACAGTTCGAGCAGTATGGTCTCTCAGTGGGTGTCTCAACTGGGAACTACGAATCGGATGGTGGCTGGCTCGCTGATAAGGACATTATCGTCGCGACGAGCGAGAAAGTCGACTCGCTCGTCCGAAACGACGCCCCGTGGCTGGATGACCTCGGCTGTGTCGTCTCCGATGAGGTCCATCTGGTTGATGATGGCAACCGCGGCCCGACGCTCGAAGTAACGCTGGCGAAACTCCGCTCGCTCAACCCGGCGCTCCAGACTGTGGCACTCTCGGCAACGATTGGGAACCCGGAGGCGCTCGCTGAGTGGCTCGACGGTGCACTGGTCGATTCGGACTGGCGACCAATCGAATTGCAGAAAGGCGTGCACTTTGGCGATGCGCTCCATCTGGAAGATGGCAGTCAGGAACGCCTTGCACTCCGGTCAAGTGAGAGTCAGGAGGCTGCTATCGTCCGCGATACGCTTGAAGACGATGGCTCGACGCTTGTTTTTGTCAACTCGCGCCGCAATGCCGAATCGGCTGCACGCCGACTCGGCGGGACGACAGAAGCATTTCTTAACGGCGACGAACGAGAAGCACTCGGCGAGATAGCCACACAGATTCGCGATGTGAGCGATACTGACACCAGTGACGACCTCGCAGATGCTGTGGAGAAGGGAGCAGCCTTTCACCATGCTGGACTCGCCCGTGACCACCGCTCGCTCGTCGAGGACGCATTCCGCGACCGACTCATCAAGGTCGTCTGTGCAACGCCGACGCTCGCTGCTGGCGTGAATACCCCGTCCAGACGGGTTGTGGTCCGTGATTGGCGGCGGTACGACGGAACTATCGGAGGGATGCAGCCGCTTTCCGTGCTTGAGGTCCATCAGATGATGGGGCGGGCCGGCCGCCCGGGGCTTGACCCCTACGGCGAGGCCGTGTTGCTTGCCTCCGGGCACGATGAACTTGACGAACTCTTCGAGCGGTACGTCTGGGCGGAACCCGAACCAGTCCGGTCGAAACTGGCGGCCGAACCCGCACTGCGAACACATATTCTCGCAACCGTCGCATCCGGGTTCGCCCGCTCGCGTGACGAACTCCTCGAATTTCTTGAAGGGACGCTTTATGCCGAACAGACGGCCGACCGCGACCAGTTACAGGCCGTGATGGACACTGTCATCGACTATCTGGAAGTGAACGATTTTCTTGAACGACTCGACGGCACGCTCGCTGCAACGAGTCTCGGTCATACCGTCTCCCGGCTGTATCTCGACCCGATGAGTGCGGCAGAGATACTGGACGGGCTTGCAGATGCGCAACAGGACACAGAGGCGGAATCACAGCCGACGGCATTTGGGCTCTATCACCTCATCAGCAGGACGCCGGATATGTACGAACTATATCTTCGGTCAGGCGACGAGGAGGAGTACACCATGCTGGCCTACGAGCGGGAAGAGGAACTGCTCGGGCGGGCGCCATCGGAGTTCGATGACGGGTTCGAAGACTGGCTCTCAGCTATCAAAACGGCTCGACTGCTCGAAGACTGGGCGAGCGAACTCGATGAGGATACCATCACGGAACGATACAGCATCGGACCGGGCGATATCCGGGGGAAAGTTGATACCGCACAGTGGCTGCTGGGTGCTGCGGAATCGCTGGCGACGGAACGCGGACTTGGGATTGGCCCGGCTATCCGCGAGGCACGGCTTCGTGTGGAACACGGCGTCAGAGAGGAACTGGTCGACCTTGCAGGAGTTCGGGGCGTGGGTCGAAAACGCGCACGGAGGCTGTATGAGGCGGGCATCGAAAGCCGCGCTGACCTACGTGAGGCAGACAAATCGGTCGTCCTCGCAGCCCTGCGTGGCCGGGAGAAAACGGCTGAGTCCATTCTCGAAAACGTCGGGCACCGCGAGCCAGCGATGGGCGAGGTGACGGCTTCGGAATCGGTTACGAACGCGCTCGATATCGGCGATGACAGTGATGACGAGACGGAAGCGACATCCGATAAGGGACAGGCGAATCTGGGTGATTTCTAGTGACGCTGGAGGAAAACACACCCACGTTCCAGACGGTTGAAGGAATTGCAACGGTCGACTCAGTGGATGCATTTGTCGCGGATATTGCAGCCTTGCAGGAGCAGTACGACACGACGATTCAGGTCTTCGACGCACGATACGTCGCCGGTCGCTCGCATCTCGAACGAGCAGTTGCACTGGCCCAGCGGGCAACCGAACTGGATGACCGTATTGCCGACGACCCGGCGGTCGAGATACTGCTCTATGCAGCCGGTCGCAGGCAGATTCAGCGCGCACTCGAAATGGGGGTCTCACCCGGCGAGTGTCCGGTTGTGGCGGTGGTCGTCGGCGGCGATGAGACTGGTGCAGCCGCAGCCCTTGAAACACGGTTCCAGGATGTGGAGACGCTCGATTCGATAGACGAGGAAGTTCTCTGTGACTTCTTTGAGATTACCGGCCGCGAACGTGAGGCAACCGCTGGAACCGTCGCAGATATTGTCTGTGAGCGCGTTTCGATGCTCGTCGTCGAAAAATGACGTTCCGTACACTGCCACCATGACGACTGTCACAATGCAACCATGAGTTCCGCTCCACCGACGCTCAACACACCAACCGAAATTGGTCGTGTGACTGTCCCGAACCGTCTCTATCGGGCACCGCTACTCGAATGTGCCGGGAACGGACCGAATGCTGTCGATACCTATATCCGGGAGCTGGAACCTGCTGCCGAGGCTGGTGCTGGCCTCATCTTTCAGGGTGCCAGTATCGTCACCCCGGATGGTGGCTGTGCCGCACCAAATATGACGCGTGTACACGACTCCGACTTCGTTGCGGGACTGTCTCGATTGACCGACCGTATCCACGAACACGATTCTCGAATATTCATCCAACTGGCCCACGGCGGGCTTCGAAGCATGAGTATGTGGCACAGTGAGTACCACCGAAAAAACCCAGTAGTCGGTCAGAAAGCTGTCTCGACGCCGCCGTGGCAGATGCGCCTCGCCGACAAACTGGGCTTTATCAACCTCGATGCCGACGTCCTGTCGACACAGGAAGTCAGGGAACTTGCGGAGTCGTTCGGCCGAGCAGCCGGCTATGCCGCCGATGCTGGCTACGATGGTATTCACTTGTCGGGAGCGAATATGGGCATTATTCAGCAGTTCCTCTCACCGTATTATAACGACCGTGACGACGAGTTCCGCGACGGAGTCCGGTTTCTGGCGGCAATTCACGATGCTGTACGCGACCACGCCGGCAACATCCCGCTCGTGACAAAATTACCGCTGGAGACAGTCTCACCGCCGTTCGTCAGGCAGTATCTTACCGCAGATGATATCGTGACGATGGCCCAGCGTCTTGAGGGAATCGGGTACGATGCCGTTGTCCCCGTGGAAGTCTCGGTATTCTGGGATATGAGCGTCATCCGGGGGGCCTATCCAGAACGGGCCTGGGAGGCCGAATCGCTCCAGGATGAGTATGCATCGGTGTTTGGCAGTTCGCTTCGAGCGAAAACAGTGAGCGTACTCAACCGACTCGAAGAACGCTGGTACGGCCCGAAACCGACCTGGAACGAACACATCTGTCGACAAGTTCGCGAAGCGGTTGAGATACCGGTTCTGGCTGAGGGTGGTATTCGCTCGCGACGCGACTGTGACAGACTGCTTGGTGACGGAGCCGACCCGCCCGCTGCTGATTTCGTTGGAATAGGACGACCGTTCTACGCTGAGCCGAAACTGCCAGCTCGCATTCTNCATGGTAACGAGCGAGTNCTCTGTGAGAGCTGTAACAACTGTACGGTGCCGCAGGCCGCTGGCGAACCCGGTCGCTGTCGGACGCCGCGGATTGTCAGAGAACGTGCGAGACTTGAACGTGACGGAGCGTACGAAAGAGAAAGAACCTAACCGGTCGGCAGTGGCGCTGTTTTATTCTTCGGGAGCGTCGTCGATGAGCACGACCGCTTCGCCGTCAATAATTGTGTCGTCGCCGTCGACAACCTGCGTAGAGAGTCGATACTGGCTATTTCCAAGGTTTTCGACAATCTCGCAGTCTGCGGTCAACCGGTCGTCGACACGCACTGGGTTGTGGAATTCGAGGTCCTGTGATAAGTAGACGACGAGACCTGGCATTCGGGCCAGCGCCGCGCTGATCAGACCGCCGACCAGCGTTCCGTGAGCAATCCGGCCCCGGAACCGGGTCTTTTCGGCGTACTCGTCATCGAGGTGGAGTGGGTTCGTATCTCCGCTTGCCGCTGCAAACTGGCGAACGTCGTGGTCGGAGATTGTTTTGGTAAACACGAAGCGGTCACCGACTGATAGTTCATCCGGCGTCTCGGCTGTTGATTCTGCGTGCCACTCTTCGAGGTCTTTTGCCGGTGCAATCCGCTCTACTGGCGGTACCTCAGCTTCCTCACTTCCGTTTTCCATCTCCATTTCCGGGGCGTCCACGCCCCAGGCAGCGAACGCCGCTTTGTTAGCAGCGACGACGCTTTCGAACATATGTGATGACGACTCTGTCCACGTATCTAACAGGGTACGGCCCGGCGATTCGGAACTCATTGGCGTTTCTAGGGGATTGCGGGTAATAAATGGGAAGGTTGACACCGTAACTCGCTATGGTGGGCATTTGTCTGCGTAATTTTGTTATAATCTGATACAATTGTTCATTCGACAGGTATCGTTGTCCCATTCGAATCTGCGCTCGGCTTCGACAGCTTCACGGTGAGCAGCCCATCGTCGTAGGTTGCGTTCGTCCCGTCTTCAGTCACAGCCTCCGGCAGCGTCAGGGTTCGGCTGACTGACACAGTACTAGCGGAGGGGAAGCCCACGAGTTCACTCGTGGGAGGAAGTCACGACGAGAGCGTTACCATCATCCAGTATATCGACCGGAAACTGTCCTGCAAGTGAACCGCCGAACTGTGTGAGCTGGTCGAACAGTTGCTCAATCTCCACAAACGGGTCATCTCTGGTAGTCATTGCTGTTTGTCGATAAGACGTTCCAAGATATAATTTCTGTGCGAGAGCATCGACAACCTGCTGTCAACACTTACTTACAGGGCTCGGACGAATGTAGCATAATGAGCGATTCCGAGCAGGCCCAATCTGATAAACAAAAATACGAGTTCCAGAAGGTCATCGAGGAACTCAAAGATTACCGGGGGTCGGGCACCCAACTCGTCAGCATTTACGTACCGCCAGAGCGGCAGATTAGCGATATCGTTGCACACGTCACACAGGAACACTCAGAAGCGGCAAACATCAAGTCGAAGGACACACGAACCAGCGTTCAGGATGCGCTCACCAGCATCAAAGACCGGATGAAATATTACAAGCAACCGCCGGACAACGGGATGGTGCTCTTCTCTGGTGCAATCAACTCTAGCGGCGGCCAGTCCGAGATGGTCACGCGGGTTCTCGAAAACCCTCCCGAGCCGATTCAATCGTTCCGCTATCACTGTGACTCGGAGTTTCTGACCGAACCGCTCGAGGAGATGCTGATGGACAAGGGCCTGTTTGGGCTTATCGTCCTCGACCGCCGGGAGGCAAACGTCGGCTGGTTGAAAGGCAAACGCGTCGAAGCGGTCAAATCCGCATCCTCGCTTGTTCCGGGCAAGCAGCGAAAAGGTGGGCAGTCCGCACAGCGATTCGCGCGCCTCCGTCTCGAAGCCATCGACAACTTCTATCAGGAAGTGGCCGAAATGGCAGACGAGTTGTTCGTCTCGAAACGCCACGACATGAACGGCATCCTCGTCGGCGGTCCATCTCCAACGAAAGATGAGTTCCTCGACGGTGAGTATCTCCACCACGAACTTCAGGACCTCGTTCTCGGGAAATTCGATGTCTCCTATACGGACGAATCTGGGCTTAAAGACCTCGTTGACCGGGCAAGTGACGTCCTGTCCGAACACGAGATGCTCGAAGACAAACAGGTGATGGAGGAGTTTTTCGAGGAACTCCATGATGGCGAACGCGCCACTTACGGATTCGAGCCGACGCGCGAGAACCTGATGATGGGGGCTGTCGACCGTCTGCTCATCAGCGAGGACCTCCGCAAGGACGTGATTATCTATGATTGCGATGGACGGAAAGAGTTCGAATTTGTCGACAAAGGGAAACCAATCCCGGAACACACCTGCTCGAACGGTGAGACTGTCTCCGACGGCGAGCGCGAGGATGCCATCGACCATCTGATGGAGCTTGCAGACCAGCGCGGGAGCGAAACGGTGTTCGTCTCAACTGATTTCGAAAAGGGCGAACAGCTACTGACTGCCTTCGGTGGCGTTGCCGGGCTGTTGCGCTATTCGACTGGCGTCTAAACACTGTGTTCTGTTAGTCACGTTGCCGATCTTCGCTTCGCACCGTCCCGCCAATCACCAGTGCAGCACCGATAATGACGAGATTTTTGACGATATACTGTCCCTCTACTGTGAGTCCATAGGGGAACGTCGTAAAGACAACTTCTGGGAGGAGGATGATTGGGAGAAAGGTCCCTGGTAGTTGCAAAAAGAGGAGCAAAATCCCGACGCGGATGAGCGGGCGATAGAGCAGACAGAGTCCAATGATGACTTCCCAGACACCGAGAATAGGGATAAACTGTGATGGCGAAATAACGTAGACTGTCGCAGCGATGAGAGGTTCCGCCGGCGAGATTCCAAGCACTTTGAGCAGGCCAAACCAGATGAAGATGATGCCGATAGCGGCGCGGAGAACGGGGACGCTCCAGCGGTCCATCTGTTCAATAATGATGGCATCGACACGGTCCAATTGTTCTCGTCCACTTTGTACCAGCTCGGCGGTAGAGTGTTCGCTTGCCATGACAACAGCCTTCGAACTGGAGACGACAAAGCCTTTTTACGGGATACGTTCCAGTCTCTTCGGCCGGGAGTCCAAACAGCTAACATCGCTGCGGCGATGAGTACCGATAGATGTCGAACGCGAAAGGCGACCGACGCGAGCGCGAACTCGTCAACAAACTCGACGAGGCCGGATTTGCGGTGATGCGTGCCCCTGCAAGCGGGAGTGCAACCGAACGTGAACTTCCCGACGTGCTGGCTGGTGACGGGACTGACTTTTTTGCTATCGAGGCGAAATCCTCCGCCGGTGACCCAATCTATCTCACCGGCGAAGAGGTCTACTCGCTCGTGTACTTTTCACGAAACTTCGGTGCGAAACCCCGGATTGGGGTTCGATTCGACCGCGAGGACTGGTACTTTTTCCACCCCGATGACCTCTATCAGACCGACGGCGGGAACTACCGTGTCAAAAAGGAGACAGCGCTTGCCGATGGCGTCGACTTCACGGAATTCGTCGGCCACTCCGAGAAAGTAACCATCGAAGAGGCTGCCCAACAGACCGGAGAGCAAGACGAGAGTCGTGAGGATATCCGGAAGGTACTGGAAGCAGTCGAACGTGGCGATCTCTCGGTTGCGGATGGCGTCGAGATGCTGAAATGAGCTTGAGCGGTGAACTAAGAAGGACACCAACCCTAACTCAAATCTCCGGGTTTTTTGCGAACTGAGTCCTCATCCAGAGGCATGTCTGATAGCCTCATCGTCCTTAACAAGGATTCGGATACGGTTTCGTATATTGACCCCGAAACGGGCGAAACAACTGCCGTCGTCGAGACGGATTTTAACCCACACGAAGTTGCTGTTTCACCTGACGGTTCGAAATCGTTCGTCACCTGCTCGCTCGGTAACGCGTTGAACGTCATCGACAACGACAGCCACGAGGTCACAGAGCGGTTCGAACACGACCTCTTTGACTTCCCGCATGGGGTTGCCATCCGGGAGTCAGCGAACGAACTCTGGCTCGTTTCGACCTACAGCAGTCAGGTGTTTATTTTCGATATCGACACTGTCGAACTGCTGGAGACGTTCCCGACGTACCAGGATAAATCGCATATGGTGACGCTCTCTCCGGATGAATCACGGGCCTATTTTGCGAATATCGGGAGCGAAAACGTTACTGTCGTCGATTGCGAGGAACGGAGGATTGTGGCTGACCCACCAGTTGGCGAGGAACCCGAAGGAATTGGTGTTGATCCGGATACCGGCGAGATTCTGGTTGCCAATCAGGAAGACGGGATGCTTTCGGTCCTCGACCCGGTTTCGCTCGAAGAGTCAAACCGAGCACTGCTCGGGGAGACACCAATTCGTGTTGTTCTCTCGCCCGACGGTCGGTATGCGTTCGTTCCGAACCGCGAGTCGAATGACGTCTCCGTTATCGATACCGAACACGTCAGAAATGGCGAGCAGCGACCGTGGGAAATTGCCCGCATTCCGGTTGGTATCTGGCCGGGTGGAACCGTCTTTAACCCTGATGGAACTCGGGCGTACGTCGCGAACAACAAGACCAATGACGTGTCGGTGCTCGATGTCGAGGGCTTTACTGAATTCGAACGGTTCGACACACAACTGCATCCTGATGGGATAGCGTACCTGGCCCGGTAACGACGGCTTTCAGATAAATACCCTGCTCGCTGAGGCCATAATACACCACGTCGTAGAGACCGGCAACATCCGCTGTATGCGCTGTGCTTTGGTAGCTGGAACACAGAGAAAAGGGCATGTTAGAACCATTGTTGTTCCTCACGTTCGAGGAACTGTTCCCGCGGGGAATTGAGCACTACCTGCTCGGCGGGCTGCTCATCGGCCTCGGTACCGCGGTCATCTACGTCGGGACGGGCATTCACGCCGGTGCAAGTACGTTCCTCGAAACAACGCTCTCGTACGGCTCGAAACTCTCACGCTTCCAGCAACCCCGATTTATCGCCTCACGAGACTGGCGCGTCGTGTTCGTTCTCGGTATCGTCTCGGGGGCCGCTGCGTACGCCATCGTCGCTGGTGAGTTCTACTGGATAACCAGCGTTGACCCGTGGCGGCTGTTCCTTGGTGGCATTTTGGTCGGTATCGGTACCCGACTTGGCAAGGGATGTACGTCCGGTCACGGCGTCTGTGGCGTGAGTTCCGGCTCAGGTGTTTCCATCCTGAACGTCATCATCTTCATGGGGGTTGCCATTCTCGTGGCCCACCTGCTTGTCGCAGTCGGAATGGGGGTGAGCGCATGAGCGGTGCTGGTGTGGTTGCCGAACATGAGGGGCACCCTCTCTTTTTGCCCCTCATCTTTCTCGGGGGATTCATTTTCGGCATCGGCCTCGCGGTCAGTCAGATGGCTCGGCCCGAGATTGTCCTTGAGTTCCTGCAGTTCGACGATTTCGGTCTCCTGTTTGTCATGGGTGGCGCAGCGGCCGTCACCGGCATCGCGTTCTGGGGGCTCACCCTCTCGGGTCGGAGCGCACCGATGACCGGCTACCGGTTCGGTCGCCGGCTGAAAACCATGGATACAAACGTCGTCATCGGCGGAGGTCTCTTCGGAGTTGGCTGGGGGATTTCAGGCATCTGTCCCGGCGCGGCCTACGCCAGTATCGGTATCGGCAACGTGGTGATGTTCTACGGGATTGCGGGTATGTTCATCGGCGCATACCTGCAGGGCTATCTTCGAGAAGCACGAACGTCATCGGGAAGCCCGGTTACGTCCGATTGACCGGCATCACGATAGATTTCCTTCGAAACAGAAACAGCACTAACTCTCGACGACGCGTGCGAATGCAACGTTTTCTTTGACTTGCTCTATTTCGACTGTCGGTTCGTCACCTGGTTCAGCACCGGGGACGATGACGACGTAACCACGTTCGACTTTGGCGATACCGTCACCCTGGTCACCGACCGATTCGATGGCGACCTCCCGCACTTCGCCTTCGTCGACCGGTGGGGCCGGTGGCCCGGGTTCGCGGTCGGCCTGCGAAAGCGTGGTCTCACCTGTTGACTCAACTGTCGTGGTGGTCTCCTCAGTAACTGGTTCGTTGCTAACCTGCGGCAAAATCGCAACACGGTAGGTTTGACCGGGCGTCGCAGCATCGTGCTCAATCTCCGATTTCGGAACCTCGATAACGTAATTATCTTCATGCTCTTCGACGGTCGCAGTGAACAAACTTTTCAATGAATCCGGAATCTCAACCATATGTGGTAGTTCGACAATAGAATGCTGTACTCATTAATATCGGGGGTATCGCTGAGATTCGCCAATCAGTATCATATCTCGGATATATTTTCGGCCCTGAACTCGTCACAGCAGCCGATAGCTGCCTCGATGTTCGCTCGCTGCACCGGATTGAACCAGTTTTGTCAATGCTTGTTTTGTGTAGCTCTCGGGCACACCGCGGTCGCTGGCATACGAGATGATGGCTGTCTCGTCCGGGTTATCGAGTTCTCGAAGCGCGGCTCTCACGATCTCTTTGCGACTCTGTGAGCTGCCGCCATCGAATCGGTCGACTGCTTCTGAGACTTCCTCCGTATCGATACCTGACGCTTCAAGATACGTTTCGTCGTCGATGCCGGCATCTTCGACGAGCTCTTCCAGTTCCGCGAACGTGCCCACGTCGGCGAAGGCTTCGTCGTGGTCGCTCCGTGCGGCGAGCATCGAGGCTCGAACATCGCGAGCGTGATTTTCATCCTCCGTCGTTACGAACTTCCGGCGTTTTTTGTACTTGCGCGTACGTCCACAGCGCGGACACTGCGTGCTGTCTGGCCGTCCCTCAATAATCCACAGCGCGTGACAGTTGTCACAGCCGACGACCGCGTACATACCACTCCGTATGGCGGCTTGGTATCTATGTCCTTGGGAATGGCCGCTACTCTGCGTCGCTCGCCACGTTATTCACGACTGAAAGCGCCATCGTCAGAAGTCAGAGACTTCTGACTGTACGTGAATTTTCGCAGAAAATTCACGCCATCCCGAGAATCGAAGATTCTCGTGGGTTCGTAAATTCTCTTTGAGAATTTACGCCATCATCGGAAATCAGAGATTTCCGATTAGCCAGTCAATTTTCTCCGAAAATTGACGCCACCGCCAGGACTCGAACCTGGGACAACCACGTTAACAGCGTGGCGCTCTACCAACTGAGCTACGGCGGCTCGCATCCTTCTGTAGTCGGATACATTTGATAGGCGTTTCGTTTCGAGCGCGCATCGACACGCTTTCACGTACTTGCAAAAAAGCGCTGGGTATGAGCGACGAGTGGA
>SL_4KL_010_BRINEDRAFT_10000842_pt1 | contig 16381 bp, 13 predicted proteins | sample SodLak_010_BRINE_2_FD_10664 | JGI IMG/M metagenome (IMG submission 10664)
CCCTGGCGGCCAAAGGAAAATGGCTCGGTGGCCAGGTTAATCTGCGATGTCTACTGCCCCGATGGTACTCCCTTTGCCGGTGACCCCCGGCAGGTGCTGAAAAAAGTCCTCAAAGAGGCCCGGGAGCTCGGTTACAGCATGCAGGTTGGCCCGGAGCCAGAATTTTTTCTTTTTGAAAATGATGAAGAGGGAAATCCTACTGTAATTCCTCAGGATAAAGGAGGTTATTTTGACCTTTCCCCGATGGACCAGGCACAGGATACCCGCCGCAATATTATTCTGGCTCTGGAAAAGATGGGTTTTGAGGTAGAGACCTCTCATCATGAAGTAGCTCCGGGCCAGCATGAGATAGATTTTAAATACGCTGACGCTCTCCGGACCGCTGACAACATCGGAACCTTTAAATTCGTGACCAAAACAATGGCCAGCGAACAAAATCTTCATGCCACTTTTATGCCCAAACCCATAGCCGGAGAAAATGGTTCCGGCATGCATATCCATCAGTCACTGTGTTCCAATGGGGAAAATGTTTTTTATGATCCCGATGATAGGCTCTGCTTAAGCAAAACCGCTTATTATTACATAGGAGGACTGCTCAAACATGCTCGGGCCTTTACCGCCATCACCAATCCCACCATCAATTCTTACAAAAGACTGGTGCCTGGTTATGAAGCTCCAGTTTATGTTTCCTGGTCAAGCGCCAACCGCAGTGCTCTGATCCGGATTCCGTCTGCTGACGGAGATGGTTCCCGGCTGGAACTGAGAAATCCCGACCCTTCCGCCAATCCCTATCTGGCCATTGCTGTTATGCTGAAAGCAGGACTGGATGGCATAAAGAATGAAATTGAAGCTCCCCCGGAAGTTGTTAAAGATATTTATCATCTCAGCAAAACTGAAAAAAAAGAACTGGGTATCACCAGCCTGCCCGGTAACATCATGGAGGCTGTCAGGCTCATGCTGGAAGATGAAGTTATAAAAGAAACCCTGGGAAATCATATTCTCAATAAATTTGTCCAGGCCAAGCAGACCAAATGGCAAGATTACCGTTCTCAGGTCCACCGCTGGGAACTGGAAAATTACCTTGAGATTTATTAAAGAAACTATAAAATAGCAGACACTATAAGAATAGATAGAGCTAAAAATAAAGCTATAGATAGAGCCATAAATAGGATATAAGATAGTTATCAGCATGGTTTAACTGATTTAATTTTAAAAGTGTTATAGAAAACTAATCTCATTAATCTCGAATCTAATCTCGTTAATCTCACCAATCTTGAATCTAGTCTCGAGTCTAATCTCATAATCTCGAATCTAATCTCGTAACAATAAATCCCGACCCGGGAATATCCCTGGTCGGGGTTTTTCTTAATAAATACCGATTTTTTTCCTAAATCAATTTTGCTTAAAATCGCTAAAAATCTCACTAAACTTATTTTCTACTTCAGCCCCTACCGCTCCTTTAAGTTCGGAAAATTTAGCAATCAGCTTCCTGCCCTTGTCTGTCAAAGTAGTGCCTCCTGTGCTGCCCCCTCCTGCCCTTCTAATAACAAGTTCCAGATCCAGCCTTTCCTCTGCCTTTTCAACCTTACCCCAGGCAGTCCGATAGGACATATTAAGCTGCTGGGAAGCCTGATTTAGTGAGCCTGTCTTTTCTATTTCCTGGAGCAGCTCCAGTATTCCCTCGCCTATAAGCTGTTCTCCTTCTTCATTCTCTATCCAGAGGCGAAACTCTGGCTTCATGCTCTGATCACCATCCTTTTATGAAACTTCCAGCCTTTCTTAAAAAAAGCTCTTATTAAATAATGTGTTGTTTAAGTTAACTGCAGATTAATAAACTGACATCATTTATTTCGTTTTATTGACTCCCGTTACAATATTTATTCCAGAGCGTTTAGAGCGGTTAGGGCGGTTAACATAATCGAAAGCAACAGGATATTTTAAAAGCTAAAAAAACTGTGCTAATGGACCAGTTCTCCGGAAAGAAATTTCGCTGTCAGTTCCTGCTCTGGTGAATTAAAAAAACTCTTCTTTTCCCCGGTTTCCACCAGCTGGCCCTGATGCAGCAGTCCCACCCGGTCTGCCAGTCTCCGGGCCTGAAAAATGTTGTGAGTTACCACCAGTATCATTTTATTTTCCTTTTTTATATATTGTTTTATCATCTCTTCTATAATACCGATATTGGTCGGATCCAGATTGGAGGTGGGTTCATCCAGCAGAAGCACCTCGGGCTCAAAAACCAGAGCTCGGGCCAGGGCTGCCCTCTGGGTCTCGCCTCCAGAAAGCTTATCAGCCCGCTGATCCTTAAACTCCGTCAAACCCATCTGCTCCAGCAGTTTTTCAATCTCCTCTTTTTTTTCACCATTAATTTCCTCACCTCTGAGCTTTAGGGGATAAACAACATTATTCCAAAGAGAGGTCCTTAATAGAGCTGATCTTTGAAATACTGTAGTTATCTTTCTTTTCTGCTTCAGTTCAGGCTCTCTACCGTTGCCAAATCTTTCTCCTTTAAATTCAATTACCCCGGCAGTAGGCTCTTCCAGAAAATCCAGCAGTCTCAGCAGGGTGCTTTTACCTGCTCCACTGGGGCCCATCAGGCCAAATATTTCTCCCTGGTATAGCTGCATATTATCAATATTTAATACCTCTTTATTTTGATATTTTTTTCTTAGATTGGCTATTGTATAAACTGGTTTCATCGCTGAAATTAATCAATCTCCTTTTCCTGCAGGTTTATCATGATGATATTCAGGATAAAAGCAATCGTTAATAAAATTATGCCCAGGGCAATGGCCAGACCAAAGCGGCCCTGCCTGGTTTCCAGCACAATGGCCGTTGTCAGCACCCTGGTTCTTCCTCTGATATTACCCCCGACCAGCATTACTGCTCCTACCTCGGAAATAATGGCCCCAAAACCTGCCACCACAGCCACCACAGATCCCAGCCGGGCCTCTTTAATTGTGGTCCAGAGCAGCTGCAGTCTGCTGGCACCAAGAGATTCCATCTGTCTTAAGAGATTCCTGTCAATCCCCATCACCGCTGTCATGACAAACCCGGCCACCAGGGGAAAGGCAATAATTGTCTGGGCAACTATGATGGCATTGGGGGTAAAAAGCCAGTTTAGAAAACCAAAGGGACCGCTGGCTGAGAAGAAAATAAAGACAAAAAGGCCTATCACCACAGGAGGAAAACCCATCCCGGTATAGAGCAGAGCGGTGAATAACTTTTTACCGGGAAAATTGACCATTCCTAAAAAAGTCCCCAGAGGCATCCCGATTAATATGGCAAATATTAAAGCCGTCCCTGTAACTCTTAAAGAAACTGATATTATATTTAGTATTTCCGGGTCCAGACCGGTTATTAAATAAACAGCTTCCCGAACCCCTTCAATTATAGTCCCCATCTTGAGAAAATCACCTGTTCCCTTAATAAATTAGATGTTCCTTAATAAAATAAATTATATCTTCCTTAATAAATTAGGATCTTCTCGCAATCAGTTGGTAAATTAACTCTTATCTCCCGGAAAAGCAAACTTGATTTTCCGCTTGAAATAGTTGAAATCGTGGAGCCAAAGGCGCTTCTTTTATCTCTTTATCCCTGAATTTCTATCTCTGCTATCAAACATATCTTTCAGTTATCCCGCAAACAATTTAATCATTACACAAATAATATTTATTTAATCAGCATCAGGAAAGAAAAGCGGCTGACCATAATTATTTTTACCGAATTCTCCTATCTTATCCTGAACATCATCACTCCTGAAAAATTCCACCAGGGCCTCTGCTCCCAAAATATTAATATGACTGTGCATCTCTGGATTTACCGGTATAATACCATAGGGATTAATTAGTTTTTTATCCCCCTCAAAAAGCAGAGTTAGATTGGTTAAATTATCCTGCATGGCAAGAAAGGTCCCTCTATCTGTCAGGGTGTAAGCCTGTATTTCATTGGCTGTGATCAAGGTGTCTCCCATCCCCTGTCCCAGTGAAAGGTACCAGTTTTCTCTTTCTACTTCTAGGTCTGCAGCTTCCCACATTTCTTCTTCTTTGACATGGGTCCCCGATTCATCACCGCGGGAGGCAAAGGTTGCTTCTCCTCTGCTTCCGAATTGATACATTCTATGCAGCGCCTCTATTAGTTCATTTTCCTTGCCGAGGCCGGCAGGATCATTTTCAGGCCCTACCATTACAAAATCATTATACATTATGTGATGTCTTGCTGTTCCATAACCATTATCCACAAATTCCTTCTCCAGTTCCGGGGCATGAACTAGCAGCACATCAACGTCTCCCCGTCTGCCTATCTCCAGGGCCTGACCTGTTCCTACAGCAATCACATCAACCTGATATCCGGTTTCTTCTTGAAAAATAGGCAGGATTTCCTCCAGCAAACCCGAATCATCGGTACTGGTTGTAGTTGCCAGCTGAATTATCTCAGCTTCAATTTGAACTCCAGCAGTAAAAACGATTAAAATCACAAATATAGAAATTATCATAATTTGAAAAAACTGCAAACAAATTTGATCTTTCATTTTCACCATAACAATACTAACTTCCTTTCCTGTTTACATGGCTTCCAGGTCAGCTTATTTAAACTTTTTCCAAAAACTTGTTCCAAAATCAGCTTAAAAAATAAATCAAAAAAGAGTTTTCTGCTCAACTCTTGCACAGTTTTAAAAAACTTCGATTTTAAAAAACTTCGGAGCAGATTAATAACCGAAAAACAGCAAATTTATATTATTTTTGATAATATATGTTTGGAAAAACATATCCAGAGCAAATAAAAAACTGATTTCTCTAGAATCCTCAATTGTAATAATATAGTAATAAAATTAAATTGTGTTTTTGCTAACATATTACGCTGTTAATGATATTCTATACCTGATCCTGAAGTCCTTTTTTTCAGGAAAAACTTTTCTGATAAATTCCCCGGAGCAAAATAAATACCACCATCAGAATGAAAGCTATCCCGATATCGGTAAAAAAAGCCAGCCCGGCAGTCACGGTGCTCAGGATCGGTTGAGCTGTCTGCCGCCCCGATTTAAAAAGCTGCAGGGCAGAAAAAATCAGCATGGCTCCCAGGACTCCATAGGGAAAAAGTTCAATCAATTCCGGGGAGGCAAAAAAGAGAGCCAGCCCAATCAAAATCAGTCCCGAGATAACATTTGACCCTCCAGTCCGGGCTCCAAAACGATACTGAGCTGCCAGTCCTCCTGCTCCATGGCAGAGAGGAAAGGCTCCCAGAGCAGGAAAAACCAGATTTAAAAATCCCATGCTCTTAACCAGCTTCTCCTCAGCAACCTTCCTTTCAAATAGATCATCAATCATCAGGGTGGTGGCCAAAACCGCATTTCCGATTGTCAGAGGAAGCTGCGGCAGCACACCTCGAAAGATTGCTCCGGACCAGGTCTCAAATACCGGAAGCAGCAGCTCTGAAAAACTAAGATAATGCACCGGCAGGCCTCCCAGCTGCCGGATTCCCAGAATTATACCCAAACCCAGCACCAGCAGGGATGAGATATCCAGCAGGGGAAGAAAATTAAAAGCAACAATCACAGCAGCTGCCAGAATTCCCAGCGCTGGTTGAGACATAATAAAACCCAGGGCCTGACGGAACAAAATTAAAGCCAGTCCCAGCTGGATCCCCCGGATCAACCAGTCAGGAATTTTTATTCTCAGCCAGCCAATCCCGCCGCTGTAGGCTAAAACCAGCAGGATAACCCCCATCATCAGACCGGCGGTGGCAACCTCTCCGGCTGTTAGGCCACCTGCTATCGCCACCGCCCCAATTGATTTCATGGGCTCCACCGGCATCGGTAGTTTATAATATATTCCCGTCGCAATATAGCCTATCCCCATAAACAGAAGAATCGGCCCCAGTTCCATCCCGGTAACCACTGCCGCTCCTATAATTATTGGGAAAAGGGTACCATAATCTCCAATTGCCCCTGCTGTTTCCTGAAGATTGAAGCGATAATCCGGCCACTGGGTCATTGATTTCCCCCCTGTTTAATTTTATGACAGCCTCTACCTCTCAAATCAGTTTCATAGATCTTTTGACATTACCGTTTAACAGAACTTTTGCCATTGCTAATTATACAAAGCCCCTACTGCTAATTATAAATTATAATGACTGTATATAAAATTATTATGATATGTCAATAAATATAGTCCTATTATATTATGTGAATCATATAACATTTTCTTAAATGATTATATTTATTTTAGCTTATGGTTAAACAAATTATATTACAGGACGATTTTAATGTCAAAAAGCTATATACTGTAGTTTCAATCAGCATATCTGTTGTCAATTTATAGAAGTCTCTTGAGGCTCTTTATTATAGTTTCTTATATTTTCTCTAAATATCACATTATCAGCATCCCTGAAATCTTATTTAATCAGCAGCCAGGATTATCCCTGATTACAAGCAGAGGGTTATGTGTGATATAATAATTAACAATAAAGATAATTCCGTCCCGTGATGTAACTCACATTTAGCTGAACAAAAATTTTTAGACCAAAGGAGGACTTATATTGCTCTGGTTAGATTTAAAGTCTGAAACTCTTAAGGATTTTTCTCTGCTCCTGCTAATTCTATCTCTTCTCCTGTTATTTTTAACAACAGAGTCTATCTTAACCGAGAATGCTCTGACCGCAGCAGATATGGAGGCAGCTGAATCCCCGGACTGGGAGCGGCCCTATGATAACAGCCGGATCCGAAATATTTCTGATGTTTATCTCCATTACCGGGTCTGGGAGCCGGAAACCGATGAAATTAAAGGCCAGCTGCTCCTGGTGCACGGCCTGGGAGGTTCCACCTTTTCCTGGCACCAGCAGATTAAGCCCTTACAGGAAGCAGGTTATCTAATTGTAGCGGTAGATCTGCCTGCCTTTGGTTACAGCGACCGTCAGAGAGGTCTGGAACATACCCCGGAAAACAGAGCCGGCTGGCTCTGGGAACTGCTGGAAACCCTGGAGGCAACCGGGGAGATTCAAACCCGGAACGACTGGCATCTGACCGGCCATTCTATGGGCGGGGGAGTTGTAACTGCCATGGCCCAGCAAAAGCCGGAAAGAACTGCTTCCTTAATCCTGGTTGCTGCTGCCCTGGAACAAACCGATACCCGGGGTGAAAGCTGGCTGGCCTATTCTCCGGTTAAAAGTGGATTCCAGTTAATACTTCGCCATATTCTTTTTCGGGAAACAATAATAGCCCGAACGTTAGAATCTGCCTATGGCCGCAGCCCTTCTCCCGAGGAGCTGGAAGCCTATTTTAAACCCCTGGAATTGCCTGGCACCGCCGCAGCCTGGCTCGATGTCACCAGAACTGCAGAAAATTTTCCCGGGGAGAAGATTCAGGAAATAGACCTGCCAGTTTTTCTGCTCTGGGGTGCAGAAGACAGCTGGGTTGAAGTGCAGGATGGCAGAAAATATGCAGATTTATTTCCAGACTCCAGCTTCACAATAATTAAAGAAGCCGCCCACCTGCCCATGGAAACCCATCCTGAAGAGTTTAACCGGCACCTGATGGAATGGCTTGCTGGTTTTAGCAGCAGCTAATTGCCATTTTTACCAGCTGCTGATTAAAAACTTTTTAGTATTAGTTGTTTTCTTCAACCAGCAGCTATTTTATTCCACCGGCCACTCCTTTTTATTGGAGGCCCGCAGTAAAATCCGGCTTAACAGCAGGGCATCCTCCCGCAGCTTTTCAATTTCCAGTTTGTCTAGAGTATCTGCTCTGGTATGACCCCAGTTGCGGCCGGTAGCCATCTCCTCTATGGCACTGAGATAACCGCTGGGTATCTCCTTTTCAGAAAAGGGATACATGTCAGAGTGGGCACTGTGGGAAACCCCCACTGCCAGATTCTCAAGCCCCATTTCTGATGCCATATTTTTAAAAAAAGGCACCAGTTCAGGCCAGCCCTGCAGGGCAATTCCCAGTTTGCCACCCGGACGACCGGGAGCGCCATCCAGATTAATCATAAATTGATAACTCTCTAGATCAGCCTGCTCTGCTACAAAACTGCTGGAACCAACCAGATCCACCTCCTCAGCACCAAAGAGCACAAAATCAATTGACCGCTCCAGCACCTCCGAGCTTTGAGCCAGCAGCCGGGCTGCTTCCATCACCACAGCCGTACCGGCCCCATTATCCAGAGCCCCCTCAGCAATATCATGCCCGTCATAATGGGCTCCAGCTATCAGTTTTTTCTTCTCTGGATTGCTGCCCTTCAGGCTTCCAATTACATTATATGAAGTGGTGGGCGCTGTCTGATGAGAAGCTGCCAGCCTTACTCTAAGCTGTCCCTCTTCCAGCTTTTCTTGAAGCCAGAAACCTGCTTCCCGGGAGATGCCAGCTGCTGGAATTGGGGCATCATGAGGCAGTCCTCCTGTTTCCTCCAGATAGCCGGGAGCTCCCCGCATCCAGATAAACCCTGCTGCCCCGGCTTCAACTGCTCGGAGATATTTGTCCCGCCGATGCATATTCTCCCGGGCATAGAGCGGCCTCTCAGCGCTGACCAGTACTATTTTCCCTGCTATCTCACCTTCTTCCAGAGAAAATTCAGCCGGCGTCCCCAGACCCAGATCGATCAGTTCTGCTTCAACCTTTCCCTCCGGGGAATAGGGCAGGCCGATACATTCCACCCGGTGAGGCTTATCCTCCTGATCCAGCCAGAAAAGCTCGGTTGAACCCCTCTGCCAGCCCCGGTATTCAAAGGACCTGAGCTCAACTTCCTCCAGACCAAAATCTCGCATTCTCTCAGCCAAAAAGCGGGCTGCCTCTCTTTCTTCCTGGCTGCCGGCAAAACGGGAACCGAATTTTCGGCACAGGCTCTTAACCAGCTGATAAGCCTGGTCGGATGTCAGGGCTTCCGCAATAATTCCTCGTTCTGCTGTGATTAGTTCTTCACTCATTGTAGTTTACTGCCTCCTTGTAACCATTTTAAGCTTCTGATATATTTCATTTTATTCCTTTCCAACTTATGCCTTTTCATCTTATGCTTTCTATATTATACTTTCTATATTATATCTATGATTGCACTGCATAAAGCCAATATCGTCAAATTTCGAAATTATAATCCCCTTCACATCAGTCATCCTGTCAATAAAATTTCCAGTAAAATGACTTTTCTCAGCGGAACCATCTATTATACTCTCATATTTTTAAAATATTTTTTTAACCCGTTTAAGTTTTAGTGTGTCCGAAAACAGGAAAGCTCTGCTGAGTATTTGTAAAAGTATTTCCTAAGTCTTGTCTCAATCTTATCCTTCAAATTTGAATCGGCTAATACTAAATTCTTTATCTGTCGTTCATTTCCTCTATTGATATTTTCTCTTAAACAGCAAAAGCCCCGGGAAAACCGGGACTTCAGCTGAAAAAATTTTAAACTATTATGTCAGAAAAGTAATTCTAGGGAGCATCCGGGGGGTCTTCCGGATTATGGCTGCTCATAATAAAGATAGCCCTGGTGGGGCAGGCTGTCATGCAGGCCCCATCACCGATACAATCCTCCGGCCTGGCTACTTTGGCAACCCCGTCGTCTATTTCCAGAACATTGGGACCAAGCTTTTTGCAGAGATTGACACAGTTGCGGCAGGCCATACAGCGAAGTTCATTAATCTCAGGCACATTACCCTTGACAAATTCTCTCCCAAAAGCTTTAGCAATGTCCACTTCTCGCTTGTCGGCCATGCTAATTAGCCCCCCTGTAAATTATTATCCATCGTCTCCGATGGCGTCAACCGGACAGGATTCCAGAGCTTCCTGACACTGCTCTCTTTCTTCCTCATTTTCAGGCTGCTTCTTGACATAAGCAAAGTCCTCAGAGTCAGTCATGGCAAAGTTTTCCGGAGCCTCATCCACACAGAGTCCGCAGGCAATGCACTCCTCGTCCACGTAAAATTCTCCCTCAACATTTTCTGCCACTTTTGCTTCAGGATCTGCCATATAATTACCTCCTGTTGTAGTATTATTTATCAAATATCCTTTGTTTATTATATCATAACTTTAAACTGGCTTCAAAAACAATAATTATTACTTTAAATTGGGCTCGTCTTCTGATTCTCTTATCTGATATTTTGCTGAGATTGATAAACAATACCTGAAATTGATACACAGCAAATTATTATATTACCTAAAGTCCTAATCGCCATTTTAAACTTATAAGAACCATGCTTTATCAGCATTTTCATTTTATAAAAATATTAAAAATCGACTTTTTGGATTGCCATCATAAATCTTAAAGCGGGAGAAAGCCTATCAACCTCCCTCTGTCAGGGTGACAAAGCTTACCACATCACCTGCTGTCAGTTCTTTTCTTCTATCAGTTTGCCGGGCATTGACCAGAATCAGGCTAAAGGACAGCTCCTCTTCAGGAATGCCCAGTTTCCTGGCTAAATCAATAATATTGCTGCCGGACTCAAGTTCTATTTCGCTCTCCTTTTTATTTGTCGGTCGATATTCTCTCAGGTGGCCGAATAATCTTACCTTCACTTTCATTAACTATCCTCACCCTCATCCTCGCTGATCCAGGTTATGCCCATTTTTGCCAGTTTGCTTCTTTCAGGTTCCAGGGTCTGGGGATCCCAGCCCATCATCCGGTAATAGAGCTCAACAGCCTGCTCAAATTCTTCCCGGTCAATGCCTCCGGTACCTTTCAAAGGTCCATCAGCAAAATTCTCAAAGAACTTATCCGCCAGCCTGTCATCTTCCCTGGTAAGGCCTATTTTATTATTAAATACCCTGGCCATATCGATACTCCGTTCGGCTGCATCCATCAGTTCCTTTAAGCTGATATGGTCTCCGGTCACTGCTTTAATCAGCTCCAGCAGTTGCTCCAGAGAAACAGGACCGGCAGGAGCATAGCCGAAACAGCAGCAGCCCAGGATATCAATCAGGGTCCAGTAAACTTCCAGAGTATAAAACAGCCTCACCTTATCATCTGAGAGAGATAGAGGATCAACGGGTTTATCCAGCCCCAGAGGTTTTAAGGATTTGAAACCATGTTTTTCCTCACTTACAAAATCAGTATCATGGGGGGCCTTCATGTGGTCAGCCCCGTAGCTGGCCAGAGCATACTGTAAACCCACTCCGGTTTTGACCCGGGGATCGTGCATAGGCACCTCCTGACCTTTAACTTGATGAACATATTTTTCTGCTCCCTGACCAATTTTTTCTGCTGCCCGCTTGCTGCCCTCTGCCAGTAAATCTCCTATACCTTCTCGGCGGGCTATCTTATCTATTAAAGTTAAGGCTGCCTCACCATTGCCAAATTTCAAATCCAGACCATCACAGTCTTCCCGGGTCAGCAGACCATTTTCATAACATTCCATGGCAAAGGCAATTGTCATCCCGGTGGAGATGGTGTCCAGGGTATGTTTGTTGCATAATTCATTGGCTTTGGCAATAATCTCCTTGCTGTCAATCTCCAGGGTGGAACCCAGGGCTCCAACTGTTTCATACTCCGGGCCACCATAGGCGGGGTCAACTTCTAATTCATTATCAACTTCCACCACTCTTTTACATCTAATCGGACAGGCAAAGCAGCCCCGACCTTCCCTGGCGATGCTTTCCTGCCAGCTTTCATCGGAGATCTTATCTACTCCGAAAAACTGCCCCTTATTCCAGTTTCTGGTTGGCAGAGCCCCGGCCTCATGATTAGATCTGACTGTGGTCCAGGTCCCTGATTTATGCAGCCTCTTTCCCTGAGAGGTCTGCATGCCCTCCTTGGCAGTCCAGCGGTTTAACTCCAGCACCTTTTCTCTGTCGGCCAGTTCAACGTTTTTGGTTCCCCTGACAGCAATAGCCTTCAGATTCTTAGAACCCATAACCGCTCCCAGTCCGCAGCGTCCGTTGAAATGTCCGAGTTTGTTGGTTATGTTGCCAAATCGAACCAGATTCTCTCCTCCCGGACCAATCTGAGCAACATGAATTTGCTTATCCCCATGCTCCTCGCGGATGCTCTCCTGAACCTCTCCGGTAACCTTTCCCCAGAGATGACCGGCATCCCGAAACTCTACCTCACCATCTTTAATCCAGAGGTAGACAGGTTTTTCTGCCCTGCCGGTAACCACCACAGCATCAAAGCCTGCCTTTTTCAGTTCGGGAGCCCAGAAACCCCCTGCTTCACTTTCTCCAAAACTTCCGGTCAGGGGTGATTTGCCGCAGACCGTCAGTCTGGGAATAGCAGGCCCCTGAGCGCCTACCAGAATACTGCCCGCAAATACAAGCATGTTTTCCGGCGAAAGCGGATCTACTTTAGGATTCATCTCCTTATGCATGTAATATAGGGCAAATCCCCGTCCACCAATATACTTGCGGTAAAATTGATCTCCCTTTTCGTCAACCTCATATTGCTGATTGTTAAGATCAACCTTAAGTATTTTTCCTTTTATTCCCTTCATTTCCTGTCCCCCTCTTAATTTTCCAAATTTCTGATATAGTTACACGCTAATCATCTATAATTAATTATATTAAAGTAGATGTATTAAGTCAATTTTTTTACATTTCAAAATTCTTTCGTTTCTCTCTTAAATTTTAACAACCTTATAATCGGAGAGAAGCATTGACAGAACCTGTCAAACTGGCGTTGAAAATTAGATTGTCAAAATAAAAAGAGAACCTTTTATCGCTCAAAATAAAAGCTCCTCTTCCTGGTTGTATTTAAGCTGTTTCGTTATTTGCATCTAAGATCATTTATTTGTTTTTATCGCCTGACTGCAATAAACCTTCAGAAAAAATAATAAATATAATGATCAAATGTTTAAAAACATCATAATTACCCGGCTGAAATAGTGAAACCCGGATGCCGAATAAGCAGACAAATTACTGAGATGGAATAGCTGCTTTAAATCGGCGGGGACTTCAGTTCTTCCAGAGTAGGAAGCGAGGGTATGGCCCCATAACGGCTGCTGGCAATTGCCCCAAAAAGGTTGGCTTTCTCCAGAACCTGCTCCCAGTTAATATCCTCCATGGTTTCACCGGAAATATGACCGATAATTTCAGCCAGCATCCCGGCCATAAAGGCATCTCCGGCCCCGGTGGTGTCAACAGCTTCTACCTCCCGGGCCGAAACATAAAGCTGTTCATTTTTGTTGAAAAAATAGGAACCCTTCTTGCCGGCAGTTAAGACAATGTAATCAGGACCCCTCTTCAATAAAGATTCACAGGCCGGTTTTAAACTGGCGATTATATTTTTATAATCCTTTGCCCGGGAAAGATCTCGGGTAGTGATTTCTCTGTCACTTAATTCAATAAGTTCTTCCAGATTTAGCTTAACCAGATCAGCATAGGGCAGAGATTTATTAAACTGCACTTTCAGCCGGCTTAAGTTATTATTCCAGAGGGGCGGCCTGATATTGGGATCGAAGCTGATAAAGAGACCGTTTTCCCTGGCCTTCTCCAGCAGATAATAGGTGGTAGAGCGAACCGGTTCATCTGTCAGAGATATTGTCCCAAAATGAAACACATCGGCTCTTGTTAAATAATCAACATCAATATCGTCCTTCTCCAGCAGCATGTCAGCACCCGGCCTGCGGTAAAAGGCAAAATCTCTTTCTCCTTCAGCGGTTAAAGAAACAAAGGCCAGTGTTGTCATGGCTGCTGAAGTCCTGACAATGGCACTGGTATTAACACCCTGGTCCTCCATAACTTCAATAAGAAAATCCCCAAAGGCATCTTTGCCCACCTTGCCGATAAAACCACTGGAAACATTAACCCGGGCCAGCGCGGCGGCCACATTAGCCGGTGCCCCGCCTGCTGCCCGGCTGAACTTTTTGACATCCTTTAGTTTGCAGTCTTTGTAGTAGGGGATGAAATCAACCAGCAGTTCCCCCATTGTGATGACTTTTGGCATTTTTTTCACCTCAAACCTCAATATTGCAAACCTGAAAATATTGCAAACTCAAAAATATCTCCTAATTATTTTACAAACTATTCCATTTTATTCCCGCTTCCAGTCACCTTTAAGCCGCAGGCACACCCGGACTCATGCTGACCACAAAATCTCCTTTGCTCTTGGAATAGTCTATTTCCACCAGAGTATTCTCTTCCACCTCATTTTCCAGCATGGTCAGAGCCAGTTTGTCCTTAATCTGATTCTGAATCACTCTTTCCAGAGGACGGGCACCGTAGGTGGGATCATAACCCAGCTCGGCAATCATGGATTTGGCCCGCTTGGTAATCTTAAGCTGCAGTTCCTGAGCTTCCAGCTTTTCCTCAAGTTCTCTAATCTTAATCTCAACTATCTCTCTGATATGCTCTTCCTTCAGGCTGTGGAAAATAATCTTCTCATCAATCCTGTTGATAAACTCCGGACGGAACTTGCCCTTCAGGGCCTGGTTAACCCTTTCCTCAATTTCTTTATCATCATTGAGATCCTGGATATACTGAGAGCCAATATTGGAGGTCATGATAATTACTGTATTGCGGAAATCAACTTCTTTGCCGTGGCTGTCAGTAAGAATGCCGTCATCCAGAATCTGGAGTAGAATGTTAAAGACATCATCATGGGCCTTCTCGATTTCATCCAGCAGGATAACTGAATAGGGATTACGCCGAACCTTCTCAGTCAGCTGCCCCCCTTCTTCGTAACCAACATATCCTGGAGGGGAACCGATTAATTTGGCCACTGCATGTCTTTCCATATATTCGGACATATCCAGCCTGATCATGTTCTTTTCATCATCAAAGAGGTGCTCGGTCAGGGTTTTAGCCAGTTCGGTTTTGCCGACCCCGGTGGGTCCCATAAAGAGGAAGGATCCCAGCGGACGATCTTCATCCTGCAGTCCGGTCCGGGAGCGGCGGATAGAATTGCTGACAGCAGTAATCGCCTCATCCTGCCCGACAACCCGGCGGGAAAGCTCCTCTTCCATCCGGATTAACCTTTCCCGTTCGGATTCCAGCAGCTGCTGCACCGGAATATCGNTCCATCCGGATTAACCTTTCCCGTTCGGATTCCAGCAGCTGCTGCACCGGAATATCGGTCCAGGAAGCCACAATTTCGGCAATATCTTCAGCAGTAACCTTCTCTCTAATTATATCCCGTTCACCGGAAATTTCTTCAATCCTCTCTTTTACCTCAGCCAGCTCCTTTTCCAGCTCATTTAAATCACCATAACGAAGGCGGGCCGCCTTTTCATAATCAGCATCTCTCTCAGCATTTTCCGCCTCATTGGCAATCCTCTCAATCTTCTCCTGCAGCTTCTTTCGGCGCTGAACCAATTCCTTCTCCTGATTCCAGCGGGCCATCAGGGGATCCCGTCTTTCTTTCAGCTCATTAATCCTTTCATCCAGCTCAGCCAGCTTCTCCTGGCAGTCCTCATCATCTTCCTTTTTCAGCATTTCTCTTTCAGTCTCCAGCCGTCTCAGCTTGCGGTTCAGTTCATCGATCTCCAGCGGTTTGGAGTCAATATCAATCTTAACCTTGGAAGCTGCTTCATCAATCAAATCAATGGCCTTATCAGGTTGATACCTGTCACTGAGATACCTTTCAGAGAGCCGGGCAGCAGCCTCCAGAGCCTTATCCTGAATCCGGACTCCATGGTGAATTTCATATTTTTCTTTCAGACCGCGGAGAATGGAGATGGTATCTTCCACACTGGGTTCGGAAATCTTAACCGGCTGAAAACGCCTTTCCAGAGCAGCATCCTTCTCCACATGTTTCTTATATTCATCCAGGGTGGTAGCCCCGATACAGTGGAGTTCACCCCGGGCTAAAGCCGGCTTCAAAATATTGGAAGCATCAACTGCTCCCTCACTGGCACCGGCACCAACAATGGTGTGCATTTCATCAATGAAGACAATGATCTGACCTTCCGCCTTTTTGATCTCTTTAACCAGAGATTTTAAGCGGTCCTCAAATTCACCCCGGTACTTGGTTCCAGCCACCAGCGAACCCATATCAAGAGAAATAATCTTTTTGTTTTTCAAAACTTCAGGCACATCGCCGCTGACAATTCGCTGGGCCAGACCTTCAACCACAGCAGTTTTGCCGACTCCCGGCTCACCGATCAGCACCGGATTATTTTTCCGCCGGCGGGAAAGAACCTGCATGATTCTCCGAATCCGTTCATCTCTCCCGATTACCGGATCCAGTTTACCCTCCCGGGCCATCTCAGTCAGATCAATGGTGAATTTCTCCATCACCTGATACTGCTCTTCAGCATTCTGACTGGTTACCCGGCTGCCCTGACGGAGATCCTGGATTACCTCCAGAATTTTATCTCGATCGATATTTTTATCCTTGAGCAGCTCACCAATCTTGTTGCGGCCGGACAGCAGAGCCAGCAGCAGATGTTCGGTAGAAATATATTCATCATTAAGCTGCCGGGCTTCCCGGCGGGACTGCTGCAGCACCTGATTCATTTCCTGGGACATATA
>SL_4KL_010_BRINEDRAFT_10000843_pt1 | contig 16380 bp, 18 predicted proteins | sample SodLak_010_BRINE_2_FD_10664 | JGI IMG/M metagenome (IMG submission 10664)
GGAAGTGAGACGTGTAAGAGTGGCGAGTCTTTGCAGTCGATCGGTGACACGGTGTTGACGCCGAATCCGCGGCGAACACCTCCAAAGCCCCAGTCGATCGTTTTTAAATGGCGGCAGATGCACCGAAGGCCTTCAAAGCCCCAGCCGATCGCTTTTAAATAGCGGCAGATGCACCGAAGGCCTTCAAAGCCCCAGCCGTGAGGGCGGCGCACCCTCGCTGCGGTCCTCAGTCGCTCACTCCGTTCGATCCTTGTGGTCCTTGCGTCTCCTGCGCCGCCCTCACGGCTGCCCCTTTGGGTCCCACCCCACACCGCACGGCACCGCAGCCTCCCACCTCCCCAGCCTCGCGGTTCGCGCTCCTCGAGCGCTCACCGCGTCCCTCGTGCGGTCTCCTCACGCCCTCCGGGCGTTCGGAGGCGCACGCCGCCGCACCCACAACTGCACCCGCAATGCCGCCACCGCGCCCGCCACGGCCACTTCTCCATGACCCTGCTACCGCATTCACTGACGCCGACCATCTCCTTTACCATTTATAAACACCGCTCACCGATTCATCGCCCACCACGCCGCTTTTTGAGCGTATCATAACGACCATACCCGTTCGCCCCCCAGTACGATCCAACAGGTGGATCCCGTGACGGACAAACGCGAATACCGAGACGACTACGACGACAAGACGCTGTACATCCCCGGCCCGACGGAGGTCCGCGACGACGTCATAGAGGCCATGACGGAGGCCCCGTTCGGCCACCGGATGGACCGGATGACCGATTTATATACTACTATCGTCGAGGACACGAAGACGTTCCTCGGCACCGATAACGACGTTATCATCCTCACGGGCTCCGGCACGGAGTTCTGGGAGGCGACGACGCTGAATCTCGTCGACGAGCACGTGCTCGTCCCGACCTGCGGGGCGTTCAGCGAGCGATACGCCAACGTCGCCGAGCGGCTCGGCAAGGACGTCGACCGGCTGGAGTACGAGTGGGGGAACGCGGTCAAGCCCGAAGATATCCGCGAGGCGCTCGATGCCAGCGACAAAACGTACGACATGGTCGCCGGCGTGATGAACGAGAGCTCGACCGGCGTTCGGAACCCGATCGAGGAGATGGGCGACGTGATCAGCGAGTACCCGGACACCTACTTCGCCGTCGACGCGGTCTCGTCGCTCGGCGGCGACTACGTCGATATCGACGCGCACAACATCGACGTCATCTTCGCCTCGACGCAGAAGGCGTTCGCGATGCCGCCGGGGCTCGCGATCTGTGTCGTCAGCCAGGACGCGTACGACCGCGAAGTCGAGAAGGGGACGTCTTCGTGGTACGGCGGTTTCCGCCGCACGATCGACTACTACGAGCGCAAGGGACAGACCCACTCGACGCCGGCGATTCCGATCATGTTAGCGTACCGCAAACAGATGAAACGCATGCTCGACGAAGGCCATGCGGCTCGCGACGAGCGCCACCGCGAGATGATGGAGTACGTCCACGACTGGGCCGACGAGCACTTCGCGATGTTCCCCGAAGAGGGGTACGAGTCGCAGACGGTCGCCTGCATCGAGAACACGCAGGGGATCGACGTCGCGGCGACGATCGACGAGGTGAACGAGGAGTACGACATGGCTTTCTCGAACGGCTACGGCGACCTCGCCGAGGAGACGTTCCGTATCGGCCACATGGGCGAGCATACGGTCGAGAGCGTGAAGGCGCTCACCGACGCCATCGAAGACGTCGCGGAGCTGTAACTCGCGGTATCCCGTTGTCAGACCCGTCGTTTCGGGGGAACGCTCTTTGATTCCGGTCAGTGCATGGACGTCTGGACCCCAACGCCCTCCGAGACGCCCTCGACCGCTGGACCGACGAGGGGGTGATCGACGAATCGACCGCCGACCAGATCCGCTCACACGAGGCTCGCCACTCCTCGGACGTGGGTTCGGACACCCGTTCCACTGCGACCGACCTCCTCGGCGACTGCAGACTCGTCGCCGCGTTGGCGCTGATGGGCGGCGTCCTCGTCGCGGTCGGCGTCGGCGCCCTCCTTGTCGGTCCGAGAACCGACGCTGTCTCCGGGTCCGTTGCGCTCGTCGCGGCCGGGGTGACCCTTCTCGTCGCCGGGCTCGGCGCGGAGCGCGGTCGCCGGACGGTCCTCGCGAGGATGGGCTGACCGCCGACCCTACGCGCGCTCCTCGATCAGTTCGATTCGGTATCGGCGGCCGCCAGACGGCGTTTCCTCGACCGCGACGACGACGAACGCGTCCTCGCCGACATCGATGATATCGCCCGTCGAGAGCGGGCCGTCGGGTGCGGGCTCGCCACGTCGCCGTCGGTTCGCTCTCGCACGTTCGTCTTCTCCGTCTACGGCTTCCGACGCGACGCCGATCACGGCACGCTCGGCGGCGATCGCACGGCTCCAGAACGCGTCCGACGGCGGCAGCGGCGTCAGCCGCTCGGCCAACTCGGCTCTCGTGAGTCGCTTCATTCGCGATCGCTCACAGCCAGAGCAGTTGTGCGTGTCGCGTCTCGTCGAACTCCAAGACGGTCTCCTCGTCGACGAGCCCGGCCTCGACGGCGACGCCGACGGCCTCAGTGCCGACGATGTTGGCGACCTGTGCGCGGTGGAGTCCGGCGACGACCGCTTCGGGCCCCGCCTCGACGGCGTCGTCGCCGCCGTAAAACGACTCGGTGACGGTGATCGTTGCGCGACCGTTGTCGTACGTCTCGCCGAGACAGTCGTCGTCGCAGACGGAAACGAGCGTTCCCTCGGGGGTCTCGCGCTCGCGAAGGAGCATTCAGAATCCCTCTGGCCCTTCGCCCTGGAGCTCACGCTCCGGCTTCTCACTCGCGTCGCCGCGGCCGCCGGCACCCGGCTGCCTGCCAGCGCCCGGCTGTCCCCCGGGGGCACCGTGTCCCCTCGAACCCCGTCCCATTCCACCTTGTCCGGCCTGTCCAGCCTGCTCTTCGACCATCTGGCCCTCCGCCTCGCGGCGGATCTCCTCGGCGCGGTCGGCGACTTCCTCGGCCTGCTCGTGTTCGCCGGCTTCCTCTAACGCGCGGGCTTTCTCCTCTAAGACGCCGGCGCTCCGGTAGCCGAGACGGATCGCGTTGTCGAAGCAGGTAACCGCGTCCTCGGCAAGGCCCCGCTCGACGAGTAAGAACCCACGGTTGAACCACGCTTCCGCGAAGCGCGGATCGGTCTCGACGGCGCGCTCGGCGTGTTCAAGCGCCTGTTCGTGGCGCCCGAACTCCCAGAGCGCGTACGCGAGGTTGGTCTCGGCGGTCGCGGCGTGCTCGGATCCCTCGTCGATCCGAAGCGCCTCCTGATACGCGCCGATCGCTTCGTCGAACTCCTCGAGTTCGGCGTGAGCCGCGCCCTTGTTCACCCATGCCTCTTGGGCCTCCAGTGAGTCCTCCTCGGCGAACTGCGCTGCGCGCTCGAACGTCTCCGTCGCTTCCTCATACCGGTTAATGCTCATGTATGAGAGCCCGACATCGATCAGTCGCTCGACGTCGACGGCGTCGCTCTCGACGTTTCGGCGGTCGAGGATATCGGTGAGGACGCGGGAGTCGACGGGGTCGACCGTGTTCGGGTCGGCGTCGATCTCCTCGGGGTCGAGGGTGAACTCCTCGTAGTCGGCGTCGACGCCCTGCCCGGCAGAGAACTCGTGGCGGTCGTCGTCGCGGTTGTCGGTCATATGCCCGCGTTTGGCGGTCACGACGCGTAAGGGTTGCGTCGGCGAGCGAAGCGGGTCGCGGTGTCGGCCGCCGGACGCGTCGCGGTCGCAAGCGAAACCTGCCCCGGTGCCCGTCGCTTATGTACGCGCACCCGAAGAGAGTGGTATGAACGAGGACTCACGCGCCGATCGGCGCTCTCCCGTCGGCGAGCCCGTCGTCCGGTCCGACCCGGCGGTGACCGGCGACCGGGCGGCCGACGCCGTCGGTTTCGATCCGAACGATCCCGAGAGCGTCGCCGAGGCCGCAGAGACGGTCGCCCGTTTCGCCGCGGGCGAGGTCGGCGACGACGATAACGTGTTGATACTCCGCGGCGCGGCCGCCTGCGCGGCGCTCGTCCGCGGTGTCGGCTCGTATAAGCAAGCGGCCGAGCGCGCCGGCGACGACGTCTCAGTCGCGTTCATCCGCAAGTGGGCCCGCGTCCACGACCTTCCGCAGGCTATCCGTCGGCAGGTCGCAAGCGGACGGATCGCGCCGAGCGCGGCGAAACACGTCGCCCGGCTCGGCGGTACCGACCGGTATCTCCTCGCGTGGGCAACGATCGACGGCGATCTCACCGTTCGGGAGGTCCGGTCGATCGCCTCGGCAGTTAACGACGGTAGCGACGTCGAGACCGCGGTCCGGGACGCGGGCGTCGAACTCGGTCATATCGGCTTCCAGCTCCCACCTGACACCTACGTCGAACTGAGACGCCGTGCCTCGAACCAGAACGCCGATCCCGGAGCCGTCGTCACAGACGCGTTAGAGCGCTACTTCACAGCGTCGCCCGCCGACGGCGACGGCTCGGCGTAGCTCGTTGCAAACCGACCGACTGCGCTCCCGATTGCCTCTCGCCCACGCTCCACCTCGGCCCATGCGATCGTCTCGTCAGGATAGTGCGCCTCTGCGATGCTCCCCGGTCCGAGGATCACCGTCGGGATCCCCGCCTCGACGTAGTGTCTCGAGTCCGCTCCGTACGTCGCCCCCGTGGGCTCCGCGTCCGGAACACCGGCGTCGACGAGTCCCGCACGGACCGCCTCGACGATCGGCTCGTCGACGGCGATCTCGGCCGGCTCGAACTGCACCGAGAATCGCTCGAACGTCGGCGGGTGTTCGCGGAGCCACGGATCGTCCGCGACAACTTCGTCAAGTCGGGTGCGGAAGATCGCCTCGACCTCGTCGACGGTCTCGCCGGGGGCGACACCGATCCGGAACTCGGCGGTGAGCGTTGCCGGCACCGTCGACGCCCACGAGCCGGCGTCGACCGTCCCGCAGACGACGGGCCACGGTACCGGAAACTCCTCGTACAGCGGATGCGTCACGGTCTCGCCGCGCTCGGATTCGAGATCGGCGAACGCGCCGCGGATCGCCTCGAACCGCGGGAGAACGTCTTCGCCGAGCCAGCGAGTAGCGGCGTGTGCGCTCCGGCCGGTGAGTTCCAGCCGAGCCATCAGCGACCCCTCACAGGCGATTACGGGACGGAGTTCGGTCGGCTCCGCGACGATCGCCGCGTCGCGCTCGAAGGGATACGGGTTCGCGAGCGCCGCGGTGGCCGCGCCGTAGCCGCCGTCCTCCTCGCCCGCGACCGCCTCGACGACAATCCGCAGGCCGGCCGCTGGAAGCTCGATCTCGCCGCGTTCGACTCGCTCGCGCACGTCGACTGCCGCGCCAACGCACGCGGCCACTCCCGACTTCATGTCCGCTGCGCCGCGAGCCGTGAGCGTCTCGCGACCGTCGTCGGCCGTCTCCCACATCGGATCGAAGGGATCACTCGACCACTCTGTGCGCTCGGCCGGCACGACGTCGATGTGGCCATTTAAAACGACGGTGGGTGTCTCGTCGTCAGCGTTGTCGTCCGCGTCGCGCTCGGTGCCGTCACCGACGTCGGCGCCGCCGAGCGCGAGGACGCCCGCGACGCTGCGGCGGCCCGCCACGTCGCTCGCGTCGAGGTCGTCAGGGAACGACGGGTGATCGGAGAGGAGTTCCGGGTCGGCGTCCCACGCGACCGTCTCGAAGCCGAGATCGGCGAGTCGGCGCTCGACGAAGTCGGCCGCAGCCGCCTCCTCTCCGGCCGTCGAGGCGAATCCACAGAGGCCGGCCGCGAACGCGCGCATGTCGAAGTCCATACTCGCGGCGACGACGGGCGGTGGGAAACCGTTTCGGGTCGCCAACGGCCATCGGTGTCGGCCCCGCCGCACGCGGTTTCTAAACGTTTATCCGTGGTCTGCTCGTAGCGATTCGTGTCTGGGCCGGTAGCTCAGTTAGGGAGAGCGTCCGGCTTTTAACCGGACGGTCGGGGGTTCGAATCCCTCCCGGCCCGCTGTATCGCCGCGAGCAATATCGCGAGCGGCGGTGCCGTGATGGAGGGAGGGATTCGAACCAGAGAACGGAGCGAAGCGGAGTGACCGTGGTTCGAATCGCGTCGCACCCGTCGGGTGCGACTGACGCTCGTTCGCTGCTCGCGGCTTCGCCGCTCGCTTAGCGAGGTGCTCACTTCGTTCGCACCTCGCTCCGCTCACGAGCATCCCTCCCGGCCCGCTGTATCGCCGCGAGCAATATCGCCGGCGGTGAGTGTGAAAAACGGAGATACAACGGAACTTGTTCACCACGTCGCGATCGCAGAGACGGCTCAGTACCCGCTCAGTAGCCGAGCTGTTCGCGAACGAGCACGACCGTTGTGCGGCCCTCCTCGGTTTCCTGGCGGTAGATGAGCTGCTTGGCGATCGACGACTCGACGCCGTACGCCTCCTGTGCACGCTCGTTTTCGAGGGGATACGCGACCGACTCCAACCGATCGAGCGCGTCGTCGAGCGTCGGGACGATCTTATTCGTTCCGGTGACGATCACGACGTTGCCCGCGGCGAAGGGATACGCACCGACTCGGCTGCCAGAGAGGTCGGCCGCGACGAGCTCGCCCGTCTGTGCGACCGCGTTGATGCCGCCGAGAAAGTAGTCGGCGGTCTGTGATCGGCGACGCGCAGCCTGTCGCTCGGCGTCGTCATCGATGCTCCAGATCTCGTCCGCGAGGCTCTCCCACTCGTGGTTGCCCTCGCTGAGGAACTCGTCGAATCCGATCTCTTCGAGGGTCGTCGAGTGACCGTTCATTACGGAGACGCCTGCGGGGATCTGCGACTGCACCGCGTCGAGCGCCTCGTCGGCGGAGTCGACCACGACCACATCGAACCCGCTCGCTTCGAGGTTTTCAACGGTTACCTCGACCGTTTCGTCGTCCGGGAGATCGTCTAGCTCTGCGTCTATCTCTGCGTCGTCTTCGTAATCAGATTTCTGTTGTGCCATACTGAGATGCGTACTGCTCGTCGATGTATCAGAACACAGCCAGCGATTTAACCGCTCGCGGACACCGCTGTCCGGTGGTGACACCACTGTTATCGTCGTGTTGTCTGTACTGAGATTCTCAACTACTGTCACTGATCGCGGCGCCAGAGCCGGCGTCTCACCAGGCGAGCGAGTCGCTTGCTCGGTCAGTCGTCGATCATCGAAAAAAAATCACGTCGTTGTCGAGGCCCGAAGGGGGCGCACGACGAAGTCGGCAGATCAGTTCGGCGAAGCGGTTGCGGTCGGGATGGTGTGGTGTGTCCTATCGGACGCTTACGCCTCGCGGGTCGCGTACGCTCACGGGGCGACGCACCCCGTTCGCTTCGAGGTCTCCCTGCGGTCGACCTCGCTCGCTCCCCGCTCGGCAACGAGGTTCTTTCAGAACCTCGCTTACATCGCACCGCCCATGCCACCCATGCCGCCCATGCCGCCCATGCCGCCGGGTGCGCCGCCGGGGCCGCCCTCGTCGCCGCCGTCGTCAGAGCCGCCGCCTTTGAGGTCGCCGGCCGCGATGACGTCGTCGATGCGGAGGATCATGACGGCTGCCTCGGTAGCAGACTCGATCGCCTGGGTCTTGACGCGGAGCGGCTCCACGACGCCCTCGGCTTCCATGTCGATCACGTCGCCCGTGTAGGCGTCGAGACCGGCACCGAGCTCGCCGGCGTCGTGCCGGGAGCGGAGGTCGACGAGCGAGTCGATGGGGTCGAGGCCCGCGTTCTCGGCGAGGGTACGCGGGATGACTTCCAGCGCGTCGGCGAACGCTTCGACGGCGAGCTGCTCGCGGCCGCCGACGGAGTCGGCGAAGTCGCGAAGCTGCAGTGCCAGCTCGGCCTCGGGGGCGCCGCCGCCCGGGAGGACCTGCCCGTCGAGCAGCGTCGTGCGAACGACGCCGAGCGAATCCTCGATGGCGCGCTCGACCTCGTCGACGACGTGTTCGGTGCCGCCGCGGAGGATGAGCGTGACGGATTTGGCCTCTTCGACGTCCTCGACGAAGATGCGCTCGTCGCCGCCGATATCCTTCTGAGCGACGGAGCCGGCGAAGCCGAGGTCGTCCGACTCGATGTCCTCGAGGTTGGAGACGACGCGACCGCCGGTCGCGCGAGCGAGGCGTTTGAGGTCGCCGGACTTCGCGCGGCGGACTGCCAGGATACCCTCCTGGGCGAGGTAATGCTGGGCCATGTCGTCGATACCGTCACCGACGAAGACGACGTCGGCGTCGATGTCGACGAAGTGGTCGACCATCTCGCGAAGCTGCTTCTCCTCTTGGTCGAGGAACTGCTGGAGCTGGTCGGGGTCGGTGACGTTGACCTCGGCGTCGATCTCGGTCTCTTTCACTTCGATGGCGCCGTCGAACAGCGCGACGTTGGCGTCCTCGACCGCGAAGGGCATGTTCTCGTCGACGCGCTCTTTGTCGACGATGACGCCCTCGACGAGCTCGGACTGGTCGATGGAGCTGCCGACGACCTTCTCGACGGAGACGTTCTCCGTGTCGATGCCGTCGTCGTCTTTGACCGCGAGCACGGCGTCGACGACGAGCTCAGCGAGCAGGTCCTTCGCGTTCTCCGCGCCCTTGCCGGTCATCGCCGTGGCGGCGATCTGGACGAGCGTGTCGTAGTCGTCCTCGGAGACGTCGATGGCGTTCTCTTCGAGGATCTCTTTGGCCTTCTCGGCGGCCTGACGGTATCCCTGCGCGAGCGTGGTCGCGTGGATGTCTTGGTCGAGGAGCTCCTCGGCCTGATCGAGAAGCTCTCCGGCGACAACGACCGCGGAGGTGGTGCCGTCACCGACTTCGTCCTCTTGGGTCTCGGAGACTTCGACGATCATGTTGGCCGCCGGGTGGTCGATGTCCATCTCTTTGAGGATGGTGACGCCGTCGTTCGTGACGACGACGGACCCGCCGGAGTCGACGAGCATCTTGTCCATCCCTTTCGGGCCGAGCGTGGTGCGGACGGATTCCGCGACCGCTTTGCCGGCCGTGATATTCATGTTCTGAGCGTCCTTTCCGGAGGTGCGCTGTGATTCTTCGGAAAGTACGATCATGGGCTGATTGCCCATCCGCTGTCGCTGTGACATAACATCCTTTGATTGTTTGTGATTCTATATAAACCTTCTGCTTGTGGTCGTGCGAAACCGCACCACGGTGGGGGAGTTGCGACTGTCATGCGGTCTGATAACATGGGTGTTTATATAGAACGGCAGATCGAGAAGAGCGCTCAGCGTCCCTGACGGCAGTGTGCCCGGTGCTCGTGGCGCTATCCTGGTGCGTTGAAGCTCACGTCGTCGTCGAGCTCGTTGGACATCCGTTCGAGGTACGAGTACACCGCGCCGTGCGGGGCGCCGTCGAGCAGCATTCCGACCGCCCGGCGCACGACTTCCAGCTCTTCGGGCTGGCCGACCGCCCCAACTGTCGAGCCGTAGACGACGACGCTTGCGCCGGACAGTTCCTCGAGGAGTTCGCGCGTGCGACCGTTCTCCCCGATGATCCGTCCCTTCTTGCGCTGGAGGTCGTTGTCGTTGCGGGTGTGTTCGGCCAAGTCGATCAGATCGAGCGTCCGGAGGTCGTGATCGAGGATCGACAGCGCTGTCTCCGGTTTGAACCCGCGACCGATGGCTTTGATCACGTCGGGTACGATCATCTCGGCGACCGGATCGCCGGCTCCTTCGATGGCAACGCTTCCCGTCTCCGAATCGACGTCGAGCCGCACGTCCGCGCGCTCCTCGATCTCTCGCATCGTCTCACCGCCGGCGCCGATGACGACGCCGATACGGTCCTGCGGAACCGTCACGTGTTGCATGCGGCTGCATACCCGGTGAAGCCTTTTAAACGTGTCCGCCTGTGACGCGTGTGTGGCGGCGTAACGGGGATTTTCGGGCTTCTCATGCGGACCTCGCTACTTCCTCACTCGTTCGCTCCCGACTCGCCGCTCGGATCGGGCTCCGGCTCTGTCACGAACGCGCGAAGGTCGTCGGGGTCGACGTCGACCCCCTGTCGGGTGAAGAAGGTCGCCACGTTCTCGCAGTCGCGGTCGAGGAACTCCCCGGCGTTCGGGTGATGGACAGTGACGGCCTGTCCCATGTCGATGACGACGAGCTCCCCCTCGTGGATGATCATGTTGTACTCCGAGAGGTCGCCGTGGATCAGCCCGGCCCGAAAGAGCCGACGCATGTACTCACGGACGACCTCGTACGCCGTCTCCGGGTTCTCCACGTCGACTTCGCTCAATCGCCTGGCCCGGTCCTCTGCGTGGCCGACCAGCTCCATCACGAGGACGTTCCGCTGGACCGCGATCGGTTCGGGAACACGCACACCGGCCTTTCGTGCGCGCTTCAGGTTCGCGAACTCCTTGCGAGTCCACGCCAGTACGACCGCCTTCTTGTCGCTCGCGATCCCCTCGAAGCGGGGGTCGCCCTCCAAGTAGTCGCGCATCTGCCGGAAGTTCGAGGAGTTGATCCGGTACACCTTCACTGCGACCTCGCGCTCTGGTGTGACGCCCTCAGGGCCGCCGCCCGCCGCCTCGGAGCCGGGCTCGGGTCGCTCTCCGGCCTGTCCGCCGAGCGCCTCGAAGACGCTCGCCTCCTTCCCCGTCGAGACCGGACCGCCGAACGCATCGATGTAGCCGTCCTGGACGAGTTTATAAAGGGCGGCGAGCGTCGCGTCGTCGAACACCGACTCCTGGAGTTTGAACTGCTCGGTGTCTTTGATCCGCTTGCGGAACTCGTCGAACTCCCGGTCTTGCTTCCGGGCGACCCGGTCGGCCTCCGTGTCGGAGACGTCCAGCTGTTCCCACTCGTCACCGGGCTGATCGTCGGGTTCGAGCAGGACGAACTCCTCAGTCATTCGCTTCTAAGTTCGACGTCGCGAGGGATAAGCGAGGGGGTCGACGCTCGACAGCTTCGCGCTCGCGACGCGATCACAACACGTCGAGCGCGTCCTCGATTGGCATGTGACCGTCGCGAACCGCCTCCAACACTTCGCGGCGCTGTTCGTCCGGGTCCACGCCGACCTCGTCGAGCGTCACCTTCTTGGTCTCACCGACGAACTCGGGAAAGTCGGTCCCATCGGCGAGCGCTTTCTCCTTTTTGACTCGGTAGGAGCCGGCGTCCGTCGTGTACAGGTCGCCCGGGTGGAAAAAGTACCAGCTCTCCCGGTCGAACCTGACCGCGATCCGCGCTTTCGCGCCGAAGTTCCGGGCGAAAAACAGCAGCGCCTCGACCTCCTCACCGGAGAGATAGATCGCGTCGCCCGCGCTCGATTTCGCCTCGATCGCGTAGAACGTCTCGCCGTCGCCGGCGAGCACGTCGGGGAGCTCTCGCTCCGTCGCCGCCCCGCTGGCCGGTGCGCGCATGACGGCGAACCCCGCGTCGTCTAACGCGTTAACCAGCTCGCGCTCGCGCCGGTCGCCCTTTCGGTTAGCGGACACAGTCGTCGTCACCCGATTCGGTCATGGTCGCCGTAGGCGAGAGGCGGGCAAAAGGGCGGCGGGTTCGCCTCGTCCGGAGACAGGTGACAGCTGCCGTGGTCGACACCCAATACTGATTACGGTGTCAGGCCGACACTGACGGGGATGCCCGAAACACAGCCGATTCCCGATATGGACCTCTCGGAGCGCGACACCCGCATCCTCCAAGAGCTTTCACGAGACCCGCAACTCACCTCCCGAGCGCTTCGCGACCTGCTGGATGAGAAACACGGCATCGACGTCTCGCACGTCACGGTCAACGAGTCAGTCCGTCGGATGCGCGACGATGGCGTGTTCCGTGAGGCGATTGTCCCCAACGAGGAGTACCTCTTCTTCTCGCTGTTCGAGTTCCAGTTCGACCCGTCCGGGTTCGACGACAACTGGCGCGGCGCGCTCGAACACATCCGGTCGAGCCGCCACACGTTCATGTACTTTCTCTCCGACGGGGAGTACCAGTGGAAGACGATCATGATGTTTAAAAATCGCGAACAGGAGTCGAAGTGGATCCACGAGTTCTACAAGGAGTACGGTGATCTCATCAGCAACCTCCGGAACTCCGTGGTGACGAACGTGCTCAAGTTCGGCACGGATCCCGAGCTGTTCGAGTTGTTTCAAGAAGAGATCGACGAGGAGTAGCGGGGAAGAGATCAGCGAGCTCGAGCCCGGACGCGTCTTTTAGTCTCGCAGCGTCTTTTATTCTCGCAGGCGCTCTGCGTGCGCGACGACGACGCGGCCCAGTTTTTCCGTGCGCTCTCGGAGATTGTCGTCGCGGATTCCGTCGGCTCCGACGACGCTCGACGCTCCACTGATCCCGACTTCGTGGGGGACCGTCCACGCGTGGACGTTCCGGAACGTCGATCGGAGGTGCTCGAGCGTTCCGCCGTAGGAGCCGCCTCCGGCGGTCGCGAGCAGCCCGACCGCGGTGTTCGCGTACTCGTCGGCGCCACAGAAGTCGTGAAAGTTCTTGAACGTCGACGAGTAGGAGCCGCGGTACACCGGCGAGCCCGCGAGGACGCCGTCGGCCTCGCGCACCAGCCGAGTGAGACGTTCGCTGTCACCCTGTGTCTCTTCGTCGGGGTGATACAAGGGGAGGTCGACCGCACCGAGGTCGATCAGGTGCGTCTCGGCGCCGGCGTCCGCCGCGGCGTCGAGCGCGACACGGAGCGCGGCTCGCGTCGTGCTCCCGTCTCGACGACTGCCGGAAATCGCGACGATTCGCGTCATACGTCGTCCTCGTCGTCCGAACGCAAAAACGCGACGAGTCGAGACGCCCCGTGCGACCCGAATGCGACCGGTAGAAAACGCCGACCGTGCAAGGTTCGTGAACGACACCGGGCCTTATTAGCTCCGGCGCCGATGCGGCGGACATGGACAAGATCGCGTTCGGTACGGACGGCTGGCGGGCGACGCTCGACACCTTCACCGACGAGCGGCTGCGGGTCGTGGGACAGGCTATCGCTGACCATCTCGACGCGGCGGGCCACGACGAACCGGTCGCGGTCGGGTACGACGCCCGTGAAACCTCGGAGGGGTTCGCCGAGAGCCTCGCCGAGGTCCTCTCCGGCAACGGCTTCGACGTGATCCTCCCCGAACGCGACACCCCGACGCCGGTGATCGCATATGCGATCGTCGACCGCGGACTCGCGGGCGCTTGCATGGTCACCGCCTCGCACAACCCGCCCGAGTACAACGGCGTGAAATTCATTCCGAGCGACGGGGCACCGGCCCTTCCGGACGTGACCGAAGACGTGGTTTCGCGTCTCACAGCGCCCGATCTGCTCCCGGAAGACGAGCATGGAACCGTCGAGCGCGTCGACCTCGTGAGCGCCCACGCCGACGCGGCCCGCGAGCTGGTAGGCGCCGACCTTGACGGGCTCACGGTCGCGTACGACGCGATGCACGGCAGCGGCCGGGGCGTCACGGACGCGCTTCTGAAATCTGCGGGCGCGGAGGTCGTCCACCTGCGCTGTGACCGGGACGTTACCTTCGGCGGCGAGTCGCCGGAGCCGAGTGCCGAACACCTCGACGAGTTGGCGACGCTCGTGACCGATCCGGAGAGCGACGTTGACCTTGGAATCGCCAACGACGGCGACGCCGACCGGATCGCGGTCGTCACGCCAGAGCGCGGCGTCCTCGACGCCAATCTCTTTTATGCCGCTTGCTACGATCGCCTCTTGGAAACGGACTCCGGGCCGGCGGTCCGCACCGTCTCGACGACGTTCCTCATCGACCGCATCGCGGAGGCGCACGGCGAGGCGGTGTACGAAACCCCGGTCGGCTTCAAATGGGTCGCCGAGGCGATGGGCGAACACGACGCGCTGTTCGGCGGCGAGGAGTCCGGCGGGTTCACCCTTCGCGGTCACGTCCGCGAGAAGGACGGTGTTCTCATGGCGTTGCTCGCGGCCGGCACACACGCCGCGGAGCCGTTCGACGAGCGCGTCGACCGCCTGCTCGACGAGTACGGTCACATCGCCGCGGGGAAGGTCTCGCTCGACTGTCCGGACGACCGCAAGGCGGGCGTTCTCGACGACCTCGAAGACCACATCCCCGAGTCGGTGTGCGGTCATTCGGTCGCGAAGGTCGTCACCCTCGACGGGTTCAAACTGCTCTTAGAGAACGGGTCGTGGCTGCTCGTCCGCCCGTCGGGCACCGAACCCAAGCTTCGCGTGTACGCGGAGGCCGACAGCGACGACGCCGTCACCGAACTGCTCGCTGAAGGGACGGAGATCGTCGACCCGCTGATCTGACTCGTCGGCGAGACCCGACTCCCGATCTCGACGCGCGACTCTCGGTCTCGACGCCCAACCCGCGGGTGGGCCGCGGCGGACGACTTTCAGTTCCGGTTTGCATTCGGCTCGAATATTTATAAATAAACGTCGTATCCAGTGTGTGGCCGTCTCCCGGCCACGAGTGAGACGATGTACGACGAGACTGCACCGACGCGGAGCGACGCCGCTGTCGAATCGAAAACGGACGAACCGTTGACGTCGGGCGATCCCCCGAAGCCGCGCGAGCTCTCGTCGGAGCTCGCGGCTACCGCCCCCGTCGTGGACGACGAGCCACCGCCCGATCGCGTCCTCGCCGACGATAGTGATCCAGACGATGATGACGATGCTGAAATCGAAGACGAGCGATCCGAACCCCTCGCATACCGGCTCGAACGGCTTCGGCTGTGGCGAACCGTAGTGACGCTCGCAATCGTTGTCGTCCGATTGATCCGGTCGTTTTGAGCGTTTCCGTGGCGGTCCGATCGGGTGCCTTTTTAGGTGATACCGCCCAAGTTGAACGTATATGTTCAAGGCCATCGTGGGCGCGTCGACGTTTCAGGACGCGCTCGATTCGGTGAGCGTGCTGGTCGACGAGTGTAAGATCCGCCTGAACGAGGAGGAGTTCTCGATCCGAGCGGTCGACCCCGCCAACGTGGGGATGGTCGATCTCACCCTCGAAGCCGCGGCGTTCGAATCCTACGAGGCCGACGGCGGCGTCATCGGCGTCAACCTCGCCCGACTCGAAGATATCGCCGGTATGGCCAACTCGGGCGACCTGATCCACCTCGAGCTCGACGAAGAGACCCGCAAGCTCCACATCGCGATCGATGGCCTGAGCTACACCCTCGCACTTATCGACCCCGACTCGATCCGTCAGGAGCCGGACATCCCGGATCTCGATCTCGCCGCCGAAATCGTCGTCGAAGGCGCCCAGATCGACCGCGGTATCAAGGCCGCCGACATGGTCTCCGATCACATCCGCCTCCGCGTCGACGAGACCGACGAGGCGTTCTTCATCGAGGCCGAGGGCGATACCGACGACGTCGACCTCGAACTCACCCGCGAGGATCTCATCGCGCTCACCGCCGGCCCCGCCGACTCGCTGTTCAGCCTCGACTACCTGAAAGACATGAACAAAGCGATCCCCAGCGACGCCGAGGTCACCATCGAGCTCGGCGAAGAGTTCCCCGTCAAGCTTCACTACGGCTTTGCGGAGGGGCTTGGGCACACAACGTATATGTTAGCCCCTCGCATTCAAAGCGACTAAATTGCCTAGGGAAACGTGCCCAGGATGCGGAAAGTCGTTCAAACGGGTCGGCAGTCATTGGGCACGTGGTCGCTGTAACTACCCTGAGATTCCCACGTACCTTCGCGAGATTCTTATCGGCTGTTTCATGGGTGACGGATCCGTCCCAAAGACAAACGACGGGTCTCACGGCCTGTTCCGTCTCCCGATGGTTAACAAGCAATTTTTGGAGTGGTTCGATCACGAAATGGGGATATTGAGTACCGGTGTCGTTTTGAAGAAGACGGCAGCAGAACTGGCACGTAATAACCGTGAATCGGGATTCAGTCCGAATGCCAAGGCCGAGAACTACCATGATATGTACACAGTCATATCGCGATCACATCCGTTCATGCGATCGCTCCGACAGTGGTATCAGTCCGGTGAGAAGCGATTCCCGGAACACCTCTCATTGACCCCAGAGATCGCACGTATGTGGTACGTCTGTGACGGATACTTGGATGTTCAAGAACACGGCCAGCCAAGAGCCGGGATACGGATACGGAACCGGGATGACCGTCAGGACTTCCTTCTGGGTTTGTTCGAGGAGGTTGACCTCTCACCGACGTACAGTCGGGAAACGATTCGCTTCGGGGTCAATGAGACCCGCTCGTTCCTCGACTGGACGGGCAACCCACCGCCCGGTTTCGAGTACAAATGGGTTCTCGACTCGCGGGATCGCTACGATCGCCTGAAGGCGCAGGCGTACGGCGAGGTACGAGCGTTCTAATCAGTCTACGACCGGAATTTGCACCGTGACCAGCGTCCCGCGCGGCTCGCGGTCGGCGTATTCGACGTCGGCGCCCAGCGCGCCGGCGGCCCAC
>SL_4KL_010_BRINEDRAFT_10000844_pt1 | contig 16376 bp, 17 predicted proteins | sample SodLak_010_BRINE_2_FD_10664 | JGI IMG/M metagenome (IMG submission 10664)
TATCAATTCATCTGGATTTTTTGCTACAGAATTATTTGACATGATATTATATAAGATTATCATATCATATAAATTATATGTTAATTACATACCGAAATAGATTTACACATAGAAATTAAATATTATTTAAATGATTAGCAAAATACAAAATAAAAAAATATTACTAGTAATTTTAGTTATATTTTTATTGCTTGTTTCATCAATATTTATATTTTTTATAACAAATACAGAAAAAACCAATACAGAAAATGTTAATATAAATGAAACATCAAATGAAATTTCAATATCTTTATCAGATAATACAACCGCACCAGTACATATAGTAAACCCAAATGCAGAAATTATTCATGAATTATCAACAAATGAAGAAATATATACAATTAATAAATTTTCAACAAATACAGAATATGGGGAATATGAAGTTTTAAATCAAAATAATAATACTATAGAAAAATTTATTATTGAAGAACCTACGGGTGAAAATATAGTTAATATAACAGTTATTGATGAAATGGGTGATGAAATTGAAAATGCAGATATAACAATAAGTAATATAACAAGAACGACATCCGAAAATGGCGTAGCAACATTCTATGATGTAAGATTAGGACACCATATGTTTAAAGCTGAATCTGATGGTTATGAAACATACAATACAACATTCGAAATTATATCTTCTGAAATGAACGTAACCGTTACATTAAATAAGAAGTGAATCGCCTCAATCTCAATGGTCAGTTATTCTCCTCAAACGATTATAAATTAATCATTAGTAATTTATATAGGGTTACATAATCATATAACCTATAATGATATCACTTAAAGATAAATTTGATGAAAAAGGCATATCACCTGTAATAGGTGTAGTGTTATTAGTTGCTCTTGTTGTTGCATTAATAGCACTAGTTAGTATCGTTGTATTTAATATAGGTTCTGACTCAAGTACAGATTCAGCAGATGCTTCAATTGATTTCAGTCAAACTAGCAGCGGAGTATCTGTACAAGTTGTATCAAATAGTAATGTAGATGAATTTATAATAAAAGGACCAGATGATTTCGAAGAAACATTATCTGGTAGCGTAGGAAGTTCAACAAATCTTATTGGTCCTGAAGGACAATACAATGTTATCGCTGTATTAGAAGAAGGTGAAGAACAAGTATTATTAACGGAAAATGTCCAAGGTCTTGATTATAGTGGTGTATTTGTCGTAAGACAAGATGAAGAAGAAGACGAAGTTGAAGCCGAACTTAGACAACAATTCGATAATGTAGATGAATATTCAATCTCTCTTGAACCTTCTGATGAAGAAGATGATACTTCTCTTGTTGGAACCACACATACATATGATGAAGGATTATTATCCCAAGAATTAGTAAATGAAGAAGAAGATATTGTGGAAGAAAGATTAGAATTATTACAAATTGCTACAGATGAAGGATTAGATAACATAGATAATGCTGAAGATGTAGAAAACTTGTTTACGGTTGGAGAAATAATTCGTGTTCATGAATTAGTTAATTTATGTCCGGGGGATAACCTTATATTAGAAGATGATGAAACGCAAGATGAACTTACATCTGAAGAAGTTATTGTTGATACAGGATGTGATGACTTAAGAAAAGTTGCTAAATACATAAATAATGAAATAACAGCTGTAGAAATTTTCTTTGCAGAAAATGATGAAGATTATTTCGTTTTAGATATGGATGCCGTTGAAAGACCACAATTACCAACACAATCTGCTGAACCACCTGAAGGCGAAGAGGGTACAACAGTTATTGCAACTGTGATTAATGAAGATACTGATGAAGAATTAGAAGGTGCAACGGTTCATGTTGGAGATAAAATAAATCAAACAAATGAAACAGGAGAAGCTAAATTTGAAAATGTAATAGAAGAAGAAATTGAAGCCGTAGCATATAAAGATGGATTCCAACCTTCAAGTGTTGATGATATTGATATTATTAACCCAGAAGATAATCCACAAGATGTTGAATTGAAATTAAAACCTACAGATGATTTAGATGAGCCATCAGAAGTCGAAGATAGTGAGGATGGAGATAGATTTGCGATTAGTGGTGGAAGTGCTACTATTGGTGGATTCGCAACCCGTGGTGGAGGTAGTATAGGAGGCGGTATTGGAGGTTCATTCATTGGCGGCGGAGGTTCATTCTATGGTGCTGGCGGTGTAGGTACAGGACCATCCACAACAACATTAGGAGCATCTTCACCATCATCACCTTCTGATGATGTAGAAACAACAGTTAGAGAATCTGAAAGAGTATTTAATGTTCAACAAATAGATGACAATTTAATACCAGAAGGTGAAGAATTTACAGTAGATACAACAGTTACAAGTAACGGTGAAGCTAATGAAGATACTGTAGAAATATATGTAATAGGAGAAGATGACGATTTTGATTCTCCTACAGCAGAGGATGAGGTTTTTGTACCTGAAAACCCTGAAACCGTTACAAGCTCACAAGATTTAAGTATAGATGAAGAAGGAGATTACACAGTTTATGTATCATTAGACTCTGTTGATGAATATCAAGTTGCAGGAAATGTTGAGGTGTATCCAGAAGAAAGACAATCTGCTTCCTTATCTGTTAATACGGAGGATTATGAGATAGAAGATGGAGATGATGATTTATCAAAAGAATCTGTAACAATCACAATAGATGAAAATAATATTGACGGTGCTGAAAGTGGTACGATAGATATTTTCAAAAATGGTGAAAGACTAGTAACGGAAGTTGTTGATAGTGGAAATGAATTAGAATACACATATGAATTTGAAGAATCAAAATATGCTCAATTCCATATTGGTCTTCAAGAATCTCAATCTGTATCATTACTTGATACGTTGACTATATACGAATTAGCAGAAGGTGCGGATGATATATCTGAATTTGACGTAGAAGCAGAAATTATAAATTGTCCTGATGAAGAAGATAGTGATACAGCGAGTCAATTTGATTGTGAAGTAGATATAGAAGGTGAAAATACTGTAGAATTTGGTGTGGAAGAAGAAAACTTTGAATTAGATGAGAGTAGTGATAATGTAGACGAAGGAGATGAATTAAAATTGACAAAAGAATGGAGATTTGGTGATGGAACGACAAAACCTGTTGATGACTTTGATGAACCTGTTGAACATACATTTGATGAAAATAATGTTCACCTTGTAGAACTAGTAGTTGATGGTGAATTTGACGGGGGTGAATATAATACAAGAGATACGTTTGTTGTCAATGCTGTTCCGAACCCTGATGAATTAGGTACAAAAATTGAAAGTACAGATGTTGATGAAACGAATGTTACGGTAAATATTGAGAATGATAGAAAAACAGAAGATGAAGATGTTACAATTGAATTTGTAAATAAATCAAGTGGTGATGATGTTCACACGGATGATTTGACAGTTAATTCTGATTCAAATATTGAATATAGAAAAACAATAGAAGATGTATCTGATTACACAGATAAAGAAGTAGAAGAAGGAGATACAATAGACTTTGAAGTTAGATTAACAAATGAAGATGATACAACATTTGTTGATTCTGGTGAAGAAACAATTACAGAGTCTGCAACATTAACAGTTCCAGATGAAGAAATAGATGCAAGTGTATCTGGTTCTGTTGAGATTTGTGAAGAAGATTGTGACTAATTAAATATAATTTTTACTAACTTTTATATTTGTATAATACATATTATATTATATGAATTATGGAAATGATGTTTTAAAAAATGATTCTATACAGGATGCGGCAAATAAAATAGTAAATGCACATATCGGCGGTAATGTTGTTGTTTTATGTGCTACGTGTATCGTTAAATATGAAGGAACGGCTGAAAGTAAAATATCACCTGAAAAAAGAACAATAATAATTAAACCAGATAATTCGTTATTAATACATTCTTCAACAGGAATTAAACCGATTAATTGGCAAAAATCAAATTCAGATATTAAATTTGATATTAATAATTCTAATTTAGAAATTACATCTATTGATGGAAATGATAAATTATTTGTAAAATGTTATACAATTCATAAGTCGATTCATTATATTCCACCAGAAGAAGATGTAAAAACAATTGTTGGAACAGAAGATGATATGCATAAAGCTATTATTAAAACACCATCATTAATTGAAGATGGATTACATTCTTTAGAACATGAAAAAGAAATACGTTCTGGTAGTATAGATATTTACGCAAGAGATAAATCAGATAAGTCTGTAGTAATGGAGGTTAAACGAAGAAAAGCACAATTAAAACATGTAGACCAGTTACAGAGATATGTTAAAAATATGAAAGAATTAGAAAATAATGTACGGGGCATATTAATTGCTCCTGATATAAGTAAATCTGCAAAAGTAGAACTAGATAATAGAAATCTTGAATTTTGTAATTTAAATCCTGAAGAAGTTATCCCTGAAAATTTTTAATCTGTTTTACAATAACCTTGATTGACAGCACAATATTTACCAATGTTTCCTGTACTAATACAACAAACATCTTTACTCATATTTATTTCCATAACATATCCACTATTATCTCCAATTATACCTCCTACATCTGTTATTCCTTTAATATATGTTTTTGTAGATTTGATTCTCAGTAATCCGCTTGGATTTTCATTCCATCCAGCAATTCCACCAACAACTTTTTTTCCAGATATAACAACATCGTTAACTTCAGAATCTATAATATTGCCGCATGAATTATGACCAACAATCGAACCTACAGCAAAATTACCGCTAATTTTAGAATTTTCTAATATGAGGTTCATAACAAGTGCATCTGAATCTAATACACCAAATAAACCTGTATTATGTCTTTCAGGTCTATTAATATGTAAATTATTAATTGAGTAATTATTACCATCAAATGAACCTGTGAATTCATCTGTACCGCCTCCAATAGGTTCAAATCCTTTTCCATCATTCCATTCTTTTGTTTCAGATGCATCAATGTTATTACTTAGTTTAAACGAACAAGTTAAACCCTGATTAATGGCTTGTAACTCATAAATATTCGTAATGACGTATGGTGATTGTTCTGTACCTTCACCAGAAAGCTCATGGATTTCACAACCCGTTTTCTCGTTCATTAATTAAACCCTACTTCACATATACTTACCAATCATATAAAGATTATGTTTCCGTCATTTATAAGATATAATATATATCTTGGTTTAGAAATATTCTAATCATTTAGGTAGTGGTTAATTATATATTACTCTTATAATTACTTTTGAAATATAAGTATGTGCTCATTAGACATTAGTTTTCCTTTATGACCTTTAATATTCTCAGGAGCGTTTGAAAGGGGCATAGTTCGATTTGGAATATCTCTTGGAATATTAATCATAAAATTAAATCCTATATCTTCACATAATTGTTTTGATATTATATGCGTTGGTATATTTATTCGACTCATTGTTCTATTAGCTACAACCAATATCATATACTTATCATTTTTAAGAACTTTATAACATTCTTTAAGAACCTCATAATAATCCATAAAGAAATTAATCGCATCAATGTTTCTTCCATCTTTTTGTTGTAATTTATCTATTGTTTGTTGTAAAGCATTAGAATTTAATTTATCAAATTTATTATATTTATTAATCCCACCTAATCCATCTTTATCAATTTGTTTCATTTCATCATATCCATAATTATTAGCTATAATTCCGGGGTCTTGAGAAAATTGGCCATATGCAACAGTTGTTTGATGGTCTCCATATGGTGGGGAGGTAATAATTAAATCTATTGATGAATTAATTATAAAATCTATATTTCTTGAATCTTTGTTTAAAACTGTTGTTTTTTCATTGCTTGTTGTATTTTCATAAAATGATTTTATTTTTGGAATTTTATCTTCTAATGATTCTGAAAATATTTTCCAAACATTTGGGTTATGCGTTTTTCTATTTTCTTTTGACATTCTATATCTTTTAAATTCACCATTTCTTTGATAACTTGTTTCTCTTGTTGTTTCTGCTAATGCAATTCTAAATATTCGTTTAATATTTTTATTTTTATTTAAATTATCAATCCAATTACGAATACATATTAATTGAGATAATTGTGGTTGTGGAAACCAGCCATTTCTTATATTTGGTATATCTTCTTCGTCAATAACATCTGTAGAATTAATATTATTTTTTAAAATAGTTGATTCTTTTGTCCATACATTACTTATTTTATTTGGATTTATACGTGTAGATTTTGCTTTAGACAATAAACATGCAAATGGATTTACATCATTTCCAATTGTATTTATATTATGTAACCGACTTTCAACGAGTGTTGTTCCACTTCCAGCAAAAGGGTCATATATTAAACTATTATTATTTATTATGTTACGGCATTTAAAATATGATATTAATTTGTTTGGAATTTGAGGTGGCATTCTAGCAGGGTATTTATGAAATCCATGCGTGGAATATTGTGTATTTGCATTCGGAAAAGTCCAATCTATGTCCGTTAATTCATTAAAATTCATATAATACAATTTTAAACTTTACAACATATAAATTTATATGTATACAACAAAATTATAAAACATGGAAATTACAACTTTTGATGACCCCAAAGAAAATATTAAAATTGTTAGGGAAGAAGATTGGTGGTTAATTCATCATGAAGAATTAGGTATAACAACACAAGGTAAAACAAGATTACATGCATTACTGATGTTGGCAGATGCAATAGCTGCATATAACGATTCAGATGAAGATTTAATGGAATTAAGTAAAGATGTATTTATACCAGATGAAGAAATGATTAAATTTATGCAACGTCATAATCTTAATCCAGAGGATGGAAAATAATTAATTTGTGATTTTTGTTTAATGTTGTTAGGTTTTTTATTAGATTGGTTATATATATTCCATTTTTCACCTTTTGTTACAGCAACAGTAGAACCATGAACGCCCGTCCAATACGTATCTATATTTTTATTATATAATCGTTTCAATGTTTCTTTATGTGGATAATTAAATTCACTATAATAAGAAGAAGAAATAATAGAAATATCAGGATTTATATTTTTTAGGAATTCTTTTGTTGTAGATTCTTTATCTCCATGATGAGCAACTTTGTAAATATCTGATTGTAATTTTGAACCGTATTTTTTAATCAATCTTTTTTCTGTTTCTTTTTCAATATCTGCAGGTAATAAAATACTAGAATTATTATATGATAAATGTATAACTATGCTGTTATTATTTATTTTTGTATGTTGTTTTTTATTTTTATTATAATTTTTTGTTGGATTTATAACTTTTATATCTAAATTAGAATCTAAATCAATAGTATTATTTTCTTTAACAATATTGATTTTTGTATCGTATTCTTCTAATGTATTTTTAAATTTTTTATATGTATTTGTATTATGTTTTTGACCATTATAAATAATTTTATCAATGGTATAAGTATCCATAATTTTTTTAAATCCTCCAATATGGTCCCAATGAGGATGTGTTAATATAACAGCGTCTAGTTTTCTTATATTATATTTATTTAAATAATTATGTATGTATTTTCCTTCATGGTAATAATGACCTACATCAATTAATATTTTTTTATTATTTGGTGTACTTATTAATGTTGAATCAGCTTGACCGACATTTATTGTATGAATTTGTAATTCTGATTTTTTATTTATATTAATTTTTTGTAATTTATAAGGATTATGTTTATAATTTATATTCCATACAGAATGTTCTTGATTTATGTTATTATTATATTCAAAATATTTATTTTTAATATATGAAGGTAAACCAGTAAGAAATATAGAATTGTATGTTAAAAATTTTCTCCTATTCATCTATATTATAATTATGTATTACTTTAATAAATATGTTATTATATTTTTAAATTGATTCTATATTATATGGTAAATCTGGATATTTAATATCATTATCAAATTGTAACAATGCTTCACAAACAAAAGCTAAAGGTACATGACTCATTTTTTCAAAAGTAATATATTTTTGAATTTCGTTAAAGTTTTTAATTGGTATTTCAATAATATTATCAATTTCATAATTACTTTCTAATGTATTTTTAAATAAATCATAACCCATCTGTGAATCAATTATTAATGTATATGAAACACTTAAGTCACCATCTCTTAAATTCCAACCTGTTAATAATGGTTTTGGTGTAATATAATCGTTAAAGAACATTTCCCCTTTTGGAGAATCATTAAATAATTCTTTTTTAAAATCTCTTTTTATTGTTGTTATAAATCCATTTTTTACGCAATCTTCATAAGTTACTTTTCCATTAGGAAAAATAGATACTTTATTTTTATTTAATTTTGTTTTATTTGAACGTTTTCCTAAAATTAACTTCCATCCATCATTTGTGTTTGCTATTATTACGCCTCCTGCAGATGCACTAATAGGTCTATGTGGCATTTTGAAATCTTTTTTATTTTTTAATAATTTATTTCGTATTGGAAAATTTGATGCTTTTTCTTCTTTTGTATATATTAATTCATTTATCAATATTTTTGAAAAACTTACCCATGAAAAATAATTTGTTGAACCAATATTTATTTTATTATCATTAGATGTTATTTCAGCTATTTCACCATTAGTCATAGACATATAATCTATATTTAGTTTATCTAAAGTTTCTTCTGAATATTCTACAATATATCTATCATGAACTTTAAAATCTTCACTTTGTAATTTATTATTTTCATCTACGCCAAGTAATGTTTTAACGTGATATTGTTTATTTTCATTATATAATAAATATTTTTTTATTTTAATATCTGAATTTTCGGAATAATAATCATAAATTACATTTGGAATATTTAATTGGTCATATTTATCATAAGTTTCTTTTACGTTTAATACATTTTTATTTATATTAATTATATTTTCTAAAGTAGGTATTTGTCTATTATTCATGAATAAATATTTACAATCATAGGCTTTATTTATTTCGCAAATTTTGTTCTTTTGCTAATTCTTTTATTGTGCCATCGTATTGATGCAATTGTGGTTCACCATCTACTATTTTCCAATATCCTTTTTTTACAAATTTATTTAAACTAGCATTTTCAACAATGTTTATATTGCTTGGACGATTGTCCCATGAAATTGTATTTAAATGATATACTTCATTATTTTCAACCGCTTCAATACCGTATTCTGCTACAGCAATTAACCTATGAATTGAAAAAGGTTTGTCATCATACTCTGTTAATACATATGTTTCCCCCGTGATATTACTTGTTTCTAAATACACGCCTGAATCTTTTGTCATAAAAATATATTATATTTAATAATTATAAAAGCTTTCTACAATCCACAGAAAATCAATTATTAATTAATACACTTATTATAAAACCAAATACAAAAATAATAATAGGTATATAATCAGGAATTAAACTTCCTATATTTAATGTTATAGCTATTAACCCAAATGAAGTAACATATTGTATTGATTTTTTATTAATTAAGTTATTTAATTTATTTTTATAAATAATCGTTATTATGGATATACTTGTAGCAATCGTACAAGCAATGAATGCATACCAAGCGGTATAATAATCAATGATTATGTTATATTCAATTGGTTGTTGAATATTAATACTAAAAATAATTGTTATAAGTATAATAATACCCGGTTCAATAAACCAGATAGTTTTTTTAATAGGACTTATTTTATAAGCTAATGCTAATAAAGCAATCATAGCTCCATATGTAACTCTATCTATATTCAAAAATGGTTCAATCATTTGGACAGTTGCAGCTTGTATAATTGCTAAAATACTTATAAATAGTCCGATTATTATTGTTCTTTTAATTTCAATATTAATATCATTCTCAAATTTACTTAATATTACACCAATACTAGCTCCTCCTCCAATCACAAAACAACCAATTAATATCGCATCAATATAACTTGTAAGACCACCCGTGAGAATAATGCTAATGAACACACCATCAAGTAAAGGTAAACTCATGATAAATCCTAAATATTTATATTCTACAGGTAGTTTTTTAATTATATTTTTATGTCTCATTTAATTGCTGTATTTATATAAGACTGTAAAATATAAAAACTTGTTTATACATAAAATATTAAATAGTTGTAAATTATATATAATATATGAAAAGACTGGTTCAAAAAATAAATGATATTACTTCTTATTCTTATGATAAATCGGGCTTTGAAGAATTAAATGGCATTAAAAAATTTGATTCAAACAATAATCCATATATTTATTATGAATTTGCTCTTACAGATTCAGGTTCTGCATATTTTACAGATGATAAAGAATCATTCAATTCTAGTGATATATTACTTAATACCGTTGATGTAAAAATATATTCAGATACTATTAAAATATGTCATCCATATATACCAACAGAAGAATGGGTTGAAACAGCTAATAAAAATATTATTAATTTACTCATGAATGAATTTGAATCGTTTAGTTGTTCATTGGAAGAATATACTAAAAATGAAAATTATTATATAGGATGTCCACATCCACATTTAGAATCAAAAGATATTATTCACATATTTAATAATGAATCATTATATGATTTTACGTTAGAAAAATTTACGAAAAAAGAATTGAATAATATTAATATTTCTATTCAAGATGAAATTGAGTTGTACGTTCTAAGAGATGGATTAGATAATAAAATAGATATATATTATTCTGTAGAAAATAACTCTTTTTATTTTGGTAATGAAAATTTAATAAATAAATTTAATAAAATGATTTTTAATTTGTTACTGACTAATTTACCTTATAACTTTACTCCTGAAAAATGTCCTGAATTAATTGATTCAGGAGTTCTTGTTTTATGGATATATTGGCATGGAGAACCAACAATTCACTATTGGAATTACATCAAACAATACTTATATTTAGATGTAGACGAGTCATATTCTCGAAAGAATGCATTCAATTATGTCCGTTCTAATATACCGTATCATGTTTCAAATTTACAACTCAGAAGAATAGAAGCAGATTTAATTGAATTATTATCTTATGAATATCCAATAACGAATATTAACCGTAATAAAATGATTTCATATTTTGAATCAAGATGTAATAAAAATATAAATAAAATATTATGGGATGAAGGATTAAAATATAATATTAATTCATATGTTGATGTTTCAGCATCACAAGATTCATTTAATTATGAGCAAGATATAGGATTCAAAGGAGATATAATTTATTATGAATCTGATAAAATACCAATAAAAATCGCACTGCAATTAAAAAAATATGATTCTGTAATTCCTTTAGAAAAAGATGTTTTAAATATTGAAAAATATAAAGATACAACACCATTTGCTTGGTATGGAAAAATAATTGGTGTTAAAAAATTAGATGAAGAAATTACAAAATCAGATATAAAAAATGTATTTAATATTGACTCATTATTTTTATTATATAATTCAATCTTTGATGAAGCATCTCAACTTCGATTAAAAGATTTAGATACGCAATTAGATATCATTTTTAATCAACCAGATACAACCGTATGGGATTAAACAAATTTTTCATCAGATTTTTCTTTCATAGATGAATCTATTTCTTCTTCGTTTATTTGGAAGTCATAAACAGGTATTTCAGGAGCATAATGTATTGTTAATTTATATTTTTTTAAATCATTACCCATATCTTCCATATATTCTAAATTAATAACTGTTGAACCACCCTCATAATTTCTTGGATTCATACCTGTACTAATATCAATTTCTAATTCTTTTTTTAATTCTCGCGTATTTTTTGGTGCCGTTTGTATCACTGTTAATATAACGTCTTTTGAATATGCATTAATATTAAAATTATTAAATTCTTTACTTTGTTTTACATCTTTTGGTTCACTACCTGATGAAGCTACTTTTATATATTTATGTTTATTTAAAAAAGAAATATATTCGCTAAAATAATTTTCCATTTTCCGTATTCTTTCTTTTTGACTTTTCATACATGATATTATATATTAGAATGTTATTAATTTAACTTATCTGTGTGTTGTATTTAATTCTAAAGATTTAATAAAATGTGGCGTTGGTAAAGGTGATTTTTTTGCATCATTAATACAATCTTGACATAGTTTTGAAATTTCTTGATTAGAAATATTTTCTGTTTTTTTAATACTTCCATTTTTTACATCTGTTTTACACCAACCAGAATAATCATATTTTTTAGATAAATCTAAATTAGTATTTTTATTCCAATTTGAATTTAATTGCATTGGAAATATTATATGTATTTTATTACCCCAATTATTACCTTGTATTAAATAATATTTTTTTGGCATGTAAATTACTATATGTCATAGAAGACTTTAAGTTTATACTTTCTCAAGTTAAATAATAAGTATTATAACTAAGTAATAAAAAGATTAACTTAGTTATAAATTAAGCTAAATTACCTTGAACAACAGATATTACTTGACCATCATATTCTTCTTCAAACACATTTGGTGCAAGTTGAAGTTTAAGCCTTGGTCTTCCTACTTCAATAGGAACTTTCTCTGTAACTATGTATCCTCTTTCTTCAAGTGTTGTTTTTGTTCTCGAAAATGTTGCTTTGCTTGCAAGGCCGCAATCTTCGCCCCATTTACTTACATCATATAATAACACACCGTGTTGTGCTGCTACAAGTAACGCAGCAGCAATTTCATCCATTTCACCTATTCCTGAACCAAATTGTTCTACTCCATCAATAACAGATTTGTAATCATTTGCAACTTCATCACCTAATTTTTCACGCATAGAATCATAAATATTTTGGAGAGGTGGCGTTCTAATGTTGTAATTTTCTGTTGATATTGATTCTACAGAATTTTGAACATCATCATCATAATGTTGTTGTTCTGAAATTACGACGGAATCAATTATATCTACCACGCATCTTAAACTGTTTCCAGATTTTATGATACATCCTGATATTTGTTCTTCATTCATAGACATTAATTCCAAATGCTCAATCTCGATAAGTTCTGCTGTTTTCGATGATGTAAGAAAATCTTTTCTTAATGAACGAAGAACATTTTCATCAGCAATTATTTTAGCGTGCGTACTTTCTTCAGATTCAAACATACCGTCAATAATGTGTTTTGTTAAATTTTCTGAAGGATTTAGTATGACGCTATCATCAGAAATTATTTCGGGGACCAATTCCTCTTTTACCTTCGCGTTAGCAATTTCAGACATTGCATTTCCCTATACCGTAGGTTAATATTTAAATTTTACGGTTAGAATTTACATTTTTAAACTTTTAATCTATTAAAATATACACAAAAACAATAATATTTTAAAAATTTATATAAATTTGAAAAAATTTCACATAATAATTAAATATAAAATTTAAGTTATATCTATTTAATAAATCAATAAGTTTTTAACGTATTCAAAACTATTATCGATTACCGGTTCTCACTAACAGTGTTGTTAGTGGGGTTTTGTTAGTGACCGTTGAAAACAAGCCAAATTACCGGGGTTATACAAGTTAATTTGTATACTATTACAAGTATACTTGTATAATTAAGGTTCGTTAGTTGTAAGTATATCTCAAAAAACGTCTAAAAAACGTCTAAAGGTCACGTATAGACTGTAAATCTCACTAACAACACTGTAAGTGAAAATAATTGACAATAAATTATTTTTTAACTTATCAACTATAACGTGAAGTATCATGATTCAGGTAAATCGTGATACACTGCCTAAAATACAGTATGTATGTTGATTTAATTCAAAATATATAAATAATTATTTTTTACTGAAAACATATAACTGAGCATGAGACGAGTGTACTCGGTATATTGGAAGTTGCTTTTCTAAATTCCAATTATCAATTAAATTTTTAAAGAAAAACGGCGTTGCATTTGGACTTGGATACCAACCAGCTACAAGAATAAGCTTTTGAGATGGTTTAATAATATCCAACACTTCTTCTGTCCATGGTAAACCTTCAGGATGACAAAATAGAATATCATGATTTGGATATTCTTCAATAATTGTATGATTTTCTTTTAATATTTTATTCCAAATAGTTTCTGTATATGAATCATTTATTTTTGTGATAGGATAAGAATCTGTTTCATCTATATCTGGCGTATTAATATCTGTAGCTATACATTCTCCGCCATTTTTATTAATAACATGTGTCCAGTATCCATTACCTGCACCAATTTCTAGAATATTTTCTTGTGAAATTAAGTATTCGATAGTCTGGTCAGATGGAATATATTCTGGATAGTATTTAACTAAATTTGTTTTAACATATTCACGACCATTCCATCCATTATTTTCCCACGTAATATTATTAAAAGCTTTTAATGCTGGATTATAATATTTCGCATTCTCTGGACTTTTAATAGATAATTCATTAACATATTTATCCCATTTAAATACTGATTTATGAGTTTCAAACTTTTCGTCATGATTTAATTCATCATAATTATCCGGCATTAATTCACGCGTTTGTTTATCTAAAAAGTCCATATAAAAATATTATTGCCGTTTAATATAATTATTCCGATTTACAATTCATCTACAATTTGATAGTCAGCGTATTTTTGGATATCTAATTCATCTTCTGTAATAGTACATAGTACCAGACCATTACCACTACCTGTATCTCTTTCGGCTGCGGCTTTAATAGCTTTACTTGCAATTAATTTTGCATCTTCGACGGTAATATCTTCATGGTATTCATCTTCAAGTTTACCATGAGCAACTTGCATACCACTTCCTGTAACAGCATAATCATCTTCGATACAACCACCCGCCGGGTCAATTGTAAATACATGAGTCCCGGTATCATCAAGTCCACCAACAATAGGGTTGATTGCTGCGAATGGACCTCTACGTGCAAAATTGCTAGCTAATGTAGCAATTTCTTCTACGCGCATATCTTTATGTCTTCTAGCTTCATATAACGATGCTTCTGCACGAAGTTGTTTAATAAAGTCTTGTGCACCACCTACACTACCAACTAATGTCATAGCTGTATGTGGTTGAATTTGTTCAACTTTTACAATGTTTTTATTTGATACAAATCTACCACCTAAACTTGCTCGTCTATCCGTAGCAATTACGACTCCATTTTCAGCAGCAATTCCAATTGTTGTTGTTCCTGTTTTTGTAACAACATCAGAATCATTTTTAAATGCATTTGTATCATTTGGTACTAGTTCTGGTTCATATGGGTTTGCGTTTAAATCTCTCATATTTATTCCTCCTTACAATATTCCGCAACTTCATCTTCATTTAATTGGTAATACGGTTCATTTTCTGTAATAAAAGCAATATTAATAGATTCTTTTGTTACGCCTTTTTCTGAATATTTATCTAGTGAATTAACGGCCAATTCAATGGCTTCACTATGAGAAATGTTTTCATAATATTCATCTTCGAAATAATCAATAATTGCACCTCTATTCCGACCTTCTGCTACAGCACGCCATTCTGTTGGTGTTCCACCGGGTTCAACTTCAAACAAACGTGGGCCTGTTTCATCTACGCCTGCAATAATAAGACTTGCTCCATATGGACGGCGACCTCCTACTTGCGTAGATTCTTGAAGATGGTCTGCAACTTGTTTTGCGACTGTATGAACACTAGCATGACTACCATACCTAAGTTGTTCTTGTTGGGTTCCTACGCGCACTTGGTCAACTAAACGACGACCATCTGGCGTATAACCAGCAGAAACAGCACCAATATAATCTTCAATTTTATGAACTTTTTCAATACTATCTCTAACAACAAGACTAGATGTTGGATTTGATTTAGCAGCAAATACAACACTATTATTTGTTCGGATACCAACGCCGGGATACCCTCGTTTTACGGCTTCGCGTGCGTATTCAACTTGATACAATCGACCTTCAGGTGAAAATACACTCACTCCACGGTCATATGCTTGTTGATTATTACTTTTATCAATCATTGTATCTTTACATTAGACTCTATATTAATATATGTTATGATTTTATTTAATAAAGTGTATATTAAAAATCAATAAATTCTTTATATGAATCAATATTCATTTTTATTCTTTTACCTTTGCAATTCACAATTGCAATTTCTTTATCGAATAATATTTCTTCAACAAACACATTTGAATTTTTTTGTTTTTTATTACTATTATTTATCTCTGATATTGTTAAATTATATTTTACAACTTCTTTTTTATTTTCTGTTATAAATTTTGCTTTATTTGTATTAATATCATAATTTACGGCAATATATTTGTTATTGGTTATTGGGTGAATTATATAGTTGTTATTTGACGTTGATACTACCTTACCTGTTAACAACATTTCATCTTCAGATGTAATTATTACGCGGTCATTTTT
>SL_4KL_010_BRINEDRAFT_10000845_pt1 | contig 16376 bp, 19 predicted proteins | sample SodLak_010_BRINE_2_FD_10664 | JGI IMG/M metagenome (IMG submission 10664)
ACGTCGGCCGCCCCTGGGAGTTGCTCGAGGCCAACGAGTGGAAACTCGGGGAACTCGAACGACGCATCGACGGTGCAGTCCACGAAAGCGCCGTACTNGAGGGGTCTGTCGTCGTCGAAGAAGGTGCCTCCGTCCGGGCGGGTGTCGTCATCGAAGGCCCAGCNTTGATCAGAGCCGGCGCCTCCGTCGGGCCGAACGCCTACGTTCGAGGTGCGACCCTCATCGACGAGAACGCACGGGTTGGCCACGCTGTCGAAATAAAAAACAGCGTCCTTTCGCCGGGTGCCACGGTCGGTCANCTCTCGTATGTCGGTGACAGCGTTCTCGGTCGGGACGTCAACTTCGGTGCGGGGACGACTGTCGCCAACCTCAGACACGACGGTGACGACGTTCGATGTACGGTCAAAGGAGAGCGAGTCTCCACTGGTCGACGCAAACTCGGTGTAATTGCCGGCGATGCGGTCAAAACCGGCATCAACTCGAGTCTNTCCCCGGGGCTCAAACTTGCTGCCGGGGCGACGACCAGCCCTGGCGAAGCCGTCAACCGGGATCGCTAAACTCTAAACGGAAGACTCGTTCGTGGCTGGTACGTACACACATAGCAACGACGGAGCAGAGCACAAACGGTTTACTTACGCCCGTATGACAGGTGGTAATGAATTACCGGATCGGACTCGTCGGCAAACCCTCCGTCGGCAAGTCCTCGTTTTTCAACGCCGCAACGATGAACGACGTCCCCGAAGGTGCCTATCCATTTACCACGATCGACCCCAGCGTCGGCGAAGCCTACGTCCGTGTCGAAGACGCCGCCCCCGAGTTCGACGAAGTTTCTACACCCAGTGTCGGCTACCTCGAGGGAGACGTCCGTTTCGTCCCGACGAAACTCGTCGACGTCGCTGGCCTGATCCCCGGCGCTCACGAGGGCAACGGCCTCGGCAACCAGTTCCTGACCGACCTCAACGAGACCGACGTACTGATTCACGTCGTCGACTTCTCGGGTGAAACGACCCTCGAGGGTGAGCCCACCGAGGGTCACGACCCCCGCGAGGATATCGACTTTCTCGAAGCCGAACTCGACCAGTGGTACCTTGGCATCCTCGAGAAAGGGATCGAACGGTACCAGTCGGGGTATACCACCGAAGACGACGACATTGAAGCCGACCTGGCCGAACAGATGAGTGCGTTCAAGACGAACGAGGACGAACTCAAACGGCTGATTCGTCGCGTCGACATCGGGTTCGATCCCGAGGAGTGGGACGAAGCAGACAAACACGCGTTGGCACGCGAGATCAGACGCGCCACCAAGCCGATGTGCATCGCTGCTAACAAAATGGACACGCCCGAGGCGCAGGCGAACTTCGAGGCAATCGCCACCGACCCCGACTACGACCACCTGACGATGGTTCCCTGTAGTGCTCACGCCGAAAAAGCGCTCAAAACTGCCGCTGAGGCAGGCGTCGTCGACTACCGCCCCGGTGATGACGACTTCGAGATCATCGCGGAGGTCTCAAACGCCCAGGCCGAGGGCCTCGAGCAGATACGGACGTTCCTCGAAGAGTACGGCGCAACGGGTGTGCAAGCAGCGCTCGAAACGGCCCTGTTCGACGTACTCGGTGTTGTGCCCGTCTTCCCCGGCGGGGCGAACGGGCTCGGGAACGAACGCGGCGAGGTCCTCCCGGATTGTTACCTCGTGCCCGCGGAGTCGACTGCTGAGGACTTCGCCTACAGCCTCCACTCGGATATCGGCGACGGATTCCTCTATGCCATCGACTGCCGAAGTAACCGGCAACTCGGCAAAGACTACACGGTCGAACCCCGTGACGTGATCGAAGTCGTGACGACGAATTGATCTGGCCGCCCATCACGACGAACCGAATCGGTCACGGGCACGTGCCAACTCCGTAGGCGTGTTCACGTTCAGGTGCCAGCCATCCAGCTCGACGCCGACGTACGTTGCCCCCGCATCGATCCGCCACTCGAGTGCGTCGACCAGTTCGTACTCGCCAGCTTCACCTCGGGGAACTCGGCTACAGGCCTCGAGGATCGCGTCGTCGTGGATCTGCATTCCGGCCGCAACGAAGCCTGTGAGTCCATCCGACGGCTGGGTCGTCGACTCGACTGACCGAATCCGTCCAGTGTCGTCGACGTCACACAGACCGGCCATTTCGGCCTCGTTACGGTCGATCGGGTCGAGCACGATAGCGCCATCGACACCCGGCTGATGAAAGGCCTCGAGCAGTGGCTCGAGGGAGCCCTCAATGACGTTGTCACCGTTGAGCGTGAGGATTCCGTCGATCTCCGTGTGTGTCTCCGGCACCGGGAAATTGGAGGCCCGCTCACGGACCGTCGCGCCACTCGTACTGGTCGTCACTGATGACCCATCGACCCCCAGTACACTCGCCCCACACCGACATGCATGAGCCAATCCCTCGCGCTCGGTCTGTTCGACGTACGCGAGTGGAACGCCGCTGAACTGTATGCCCAGTTCACGACGAACGTCATCCGCTCTGTATCCGACGACAACCACGATGGCATCGACACCTGCGTCCGTGGCCGCACGGAGGCTCGAGGCGATCAGAGGGTCCCCATCGACCGTAAGTAAGGGCTTGGGTGTGTCATCAGTATACGGGCGTAAACGTGAGCCACGACCCGCTGCAAAGACGAACGCATACAACATCCCCTCGAGGTAGTATGCCCGGTGGTAAAATTGTACGCACACTCGCGTACTGATTCACGCCCCCAAAGCCGTAGCTATAGGACGTGACTTCGAAAAATCAACGGGCCGCACGTGAGAGTCGGTGGTGTGTCAATAGAGCAGCCCGTACTGGGTGGTGTCGACGCTAGCGGATAACGTCAACGCCGTGTTTGCGCTCGAGTTCGTCCCGACCGCCGTCGCTTTTCGCGCCGTAGCCGGTTCGTCCGCCGTTTGAATCCTGACTGTGTGAGGTGGCGTTCGTGTTCGAATCGAACTCCGCGTTGTTCACGCCTTCGATACTCGCTCGGGATTTGTCAGCTTGCTTTTGCGTGCTGGGGCCGAGTACCTGTGCACTCTGGACCCCGGTCATGATTGCCATCACGCGAACTTTCCCCTTGTAGTTCTCCTGGATGCGCGCGCCCCAGATGACGTTGGCGCTCGCCTCGAGGCGTTCGGTGATGTTGTCTGCGATTCCTTCGGCCTCTTTCAAGGTGAGGTCCGGGCCGCCAGTGATGTGGACGAGTCCGCCCGACGCACCGCGATAGTCGACGTCGAGCAGTGGATGGTTCATCGCATCCCGGACGACCTCTTCGGTCTTGTTTTTGTCCTGCGTCTCGCCGACGAGCATCACGGCGACGCCGCCCTGATTCATGATCGTGGACATGTCGGCGTAGTCCAGGTTGATCAACGACGGTTGGGTGATCGTCTCAGAGATGCCTTTGACCGTCTCGGCGATAATCTGATCCATCACCGAAAACGCCTTGCCAATCGGGAGGTTCGGGACGTAATCCAGCAGTCGGTTATTGTCGAGGACGATAATCGAGTCAGCCGTCTCGCGCAATCGCTCGAGCCCTTCCTCTGCTTTCACCGTCCGCGCACGCTCGACGTTAAACGGCGTCGAGACCATCCCGACGACGATCGCGCCCTGTTCTTTGGCGATGTTCGCCGCGACCGGGGCGGCACCCGTGCCGGTCCCACCGCCCATCCCCGCGGTAACGAACACGAGGTCGGCATCCCCGAGGACGTCTTTGATCGTCCCCTGGGCCATTTCGGTCGCTCGTTCGCCCATCGATGGGTCACCGCCTGCGCCCAACCCGTTCGTGAGCGATTTGCCGACGAGGATCTTCGTGTCGGCTTCGATCATCTTGAGGTGTTGTTTGTCGGTGTTGATGGCGATCGTTTCCGCCCCTTCGACGCCGATGTTATACAACCGGTTGATCGTATTGTTGCCGGCGCCACCACACCCGATGATGACGATTCTCGGGTCGCCAAACTCGTCGTCGTCCTCGAGTGCGGCGTCCATGTTTCGAGCCTCTTCTTCGGCGTTCTCGAGGGCATCCTGCACGATATCCTGCATCGTTACACCTTCGCCCAGCCACGTTTTGCGGGCTGTTCGTGTCGACCCTCGTGTTGGTCGTTAATCATCTCTCGAACAGCTGATCGGATAGCTTCGCTCCGGTTGGGGAACTCGCCAGTCTCGACCAGTTGTTCGACCTCCTCGATCTGCTGTTTCGGAATTCGCAGTGTCACACGCTCCATTGTTGTATTCCCTGTTGAGGTAAGACGGCGCGCGCCCCTGTCAGACGCAGACTGTCTTACACCGTGTTTCGACCGCCCGACGCCGGTTTTCCGGCATCAGGTGGCCGGTGTAAGACAACCGTCTTACGCGACTGTATCCAATATGCCCACATATAATAAAACTATCGCCGAAACTCACTTTCCGTGTCTTACGACACTCTGTATTGTATGACAGTCATTGTCCGCTCGAGTCTAATACATCTGCTGCGGGCGTTCGTCGACCACACCCTGGGCAGAACGACCAGTCCGATCGCACTTCGTCACCGCACTCACAAAACACCCGACGAGAGGCTTTTTCTCCACAGTTAGGGCAAAAGACGTGCTCGGCAGCGACCGAGTTCCCACACTGTCCACACGATCTGGAGTCAGTTGCCGTGTCAGGCCGACCCACGTCTGTCTTACGCACGTCCGCGGGAGACGATTGGTGATCTGTTTGGGCCTGGGTTTCTTCCACGCCCGCGCCTGCCGACGCATCAAGTTTCCCTGAAACCCCCTCGAGTGAGATTGTGACGTTGACGTCCTGTGGCGATGGCTGGAGCCGGTCGGCCAGGACCGTCTCGATCTTCGAGTCGAGCAGCGCATCGAGCTGGTCACCAGGTGTCTGTTGTGGAGACGTCTCCTGACGCTGTATGCTGGTTCGGCGGGGCTCGCGCTGATCGAGATACGCCCGTAGCGCCTCGCGCATGACCTCACTTTTCGAGGCCTCGAAGGCCTCGAGTTCGGCGACGAGGTCGTCGTCTGCGCGAAAGGTTATTTTCCCCATCTGATTGTTGTTGACACATTCAAACGCATCATATATCAACGTTCCCCCTGTGTCAGACACGCGTCACACAGCCGGGCAAATAATAACGCTTATACCGGCTTCGTCTGCTATCATAGCATGACCGCTCTTAGCTCAGCCTGGTAGAGCAGTCGACTGTAGATCGACTTGTCCCCCGTTCAAATCGGGGAGAGCGGACTTTTGCTACGAACGGAGTACGTTCGAGCGACGGCGTCGGGATTCGAACCAAATCCGCCGAATTCAAAACCGACGAACGTTCTCTTGGGAAAGAAACGATTAGGTCGTGCTAGAAACGTTCTAAAACGCTTTCGTAGATGAGTTCACACCTACACCCCTAACTGCACCACCCCCCTATACTCTCCTGAGGCGAAATCCAATGTCATCCAGAACATTTCAAATTGCAGTGCTTGTCGTAGTCGCGATCGCGCTCGTTGGTGCAATCGGCCTCGCGAGCGCGTCGATGAACGCGAGTCCAACCGATCAGGAATCCGGAAACGGATTCATGGGAGACGTGGCTAGTCACATGGGCGGTGATATGGCTGGTCACATGAACGGTCACATGGCTGGTCATATGAGCGGTGATATGGCTGGTCACATGAACGGGCACATGAGCGAGCACATGGCCGATCACATGGATTCGGAGATGGGCGAACTGATGGAAGCGCACATGGACGAGGTCAGTGAAGAGGAGATGGTCGAGATGATGGAGATGATGGACGAACACGTCGAAGCTGGTCACGTTAACGAAGAACTGGCCGACGAGATGGTCGAGCACATGGAAGACCACGGTGGCTACCACGACGGCGGTCACTGCTGATTCGCGTAGCATAGTTTTCTCAGCCCGGTTAGATCGATTGTGAACACTCTCTAACAGGTATCTGAACCCACTTAACAGACGGTGAGCAACCGTTACAACGAGAGGCATCTCGACTGCTGGATTGACAGGGTACGTTGAGGATGAACCTGGTGGGACACGACGGATGGAAACGGCGTCAATTCGGACGGTAGCCGGCATCTCTACGTTCCCTAATGTGGTTTGGTATCAGGCTAGTTGGGATGTTGGGACCGTGGATGTATGAAATGAGGGCGCAGGAGGAAGGGGGTCGATCAAACACTCGAGAGGCTATGTGTGCGTTGGAGAGACATTGGAGGGACTTTTCAGTGTAATACACACAGGGTCGGCGTGTTGCACTCATCTACTGTATTCACCACGACTCGAGAAAAACATCATCACCGGAGGCTTTCAACAGAGTCGCCTCAACCCATGCTTTTAATCCATTTTACACGAAGAGACAACATGCGGGGGGACTGGGGGGTCACGTAGCACCCACGGCCTTCCACCACACCAACCACATCGTCGCCCCGCGTTTTCCGCTCCTACTCAGAAGACAACCCGAATCGGGAGTTTCGCCTGTTGGGTGGCGCGGTGATCCCCGCCACCATGGCCCCGAAGCAGCCGCAGCCTCGAGGCTCAGAACCTGGATCGACGGTCGTTGTCGTTGAAGACCGCTGTCGGACGGTCAGTCGTCTTTGGGGGCGTACGCGTTGTGAATGCGATCCATCCGGGCAGCCATCACGAAGTCCGACTTATGGAGGCCGTCGATCTTGTGGGTCCACATCTCAACGACGACCTCGCCCCACGAGAGGTGGATATCGGGATGGTGCCACTCCTCCTCAGCGAGTTCGCCAATCTCGTAGGTGAACTCCAGTGCATCCCGGAAGTCCTCGAACGGGTAGGTCCCCTCGAGGTGGTGTTCGTCGACAACCTCCCACACGTCCTGGTCGAGTTCTGCGTAGAACTCGTCGATCGCCTCACCCTCAAGCGGTTCGTCGTCGCTCGTACACGCTTCACATTCCTGATCGGCGAGTTTGGCGTCTGCCATGTTCGTTACTGAAACGCCGAGGAGCAAAGTGGTAGGGGTTGCTTGAGTCGGAGGTCCGAGGTCAGGGAGCCCGCTCTTCGGCCCACGAACGCACACGCCCGGCGATAGCAGTGGCAATGGCGTCAGCGATTCGGTCGGGCGACTCCGAGAGGTCCCAACAGTGATCGCCTCCTCGGGTGATTGCAACCCACTCGACGTAGCCTATCCGGTCGAGTTGTACCAGGAGGTCCTCGATAGCCGCCTCATCAAGGTCGCAATCGAGGGCGTCTTCGATGCAGGTGATGAGCTGGGCGGTCGTCACGACACCGGGTTCCGCGTCGGGGACGATAGACGGTGATGAGACAGCGGTGGGTGACGGCGGTTTACCAGTCATTATCGGCCACCGATTGTGGCGCTCGAGTTATCAATCTTTGCGGGGGTCACCCGTAAGAGAACGCCGGCCGTTCGATCCAACGGCTCGCCTCAGCCCTCGTCCGCCTCTCCCCAGAATTGAATATCCCATCTGGCACCCAAAGCATCCCTTTCGGACGTATGGCCTCCGAACGGACCATCCTGCTGGCGATTACAACGTCCCCGACGGGGCGGGATGGTGGTCCTCTACCTCGAGATTGCCGTCGCAACAATGTTCGAGGTCGTACAGACTGTATTGGCGAACGATGTCAGCTCTCGGTGGCTGCCCCGCTACAATGATCAGAGACCGTCGAGGGAAGTACGCCGTTGTTCCACGTTCAGCTCCTCGGAACGCTTGTCGGAGTGTTTATCCAGGGCTTCCTAACCAACGTTCATGCGATCACTGACAACTTGCTCTGGGACGTCTTCTGAGAGATGGTGAGTAATCGAACCTCGGCGGACGGAGTGTGGGCTCACACTCGAGGGACAGCGGCTGTGATAACCGTAACTCGAACCCTCACAGTCGTCGAAATCGCGACCGTGGGCACAATCGTCGCTATAGTAGCAGGGTCGAGTCGATTTGTATACAGCCTCACGAATTGTCGTTCCCGCAATCCGTCCATGTTTCGTCGTTAGCAACGGTTCGCGGTCGTACTCATCAAGTGCGTCTGGACGTCGATGGGCGACCCAAGCATCGAGTACCTCGCAAACGTACGGATTAAGAGCAAGGAGTCGCTTCCCTTCCTCTCCGTTTTTTAGTGTAGTGCCCGTTTTAGGACGGTGTCGAAGCTCAGGTCGCTGCTGTTCAGGATCGTAGTCCTTGATATCGAGTGATACCAGTGATCCTAGTCGGATACCCGTGTGCCAGAGCAATTCAAGAACTACGTGGGTCTGTGAAGCGTATTCGAACCGACGGAGGTATTCCAGTAGGTTCTCTGCCTGTTCCAAGCGCAAGATCTCCTGTCGCTGTTCGCCTTCGTTGGAGAGCGTTGGAAGCAGTATCTTCTCGCTTAATCCACTCGAGACCGCGTCGATTGTCTCACAGAATCGGATGAATACCCGTAGGGTTTCTAGTTAGGTCCGAAGTGAGATCGCGTTCAAGTCCCCGTCGTCTTTCCGCCAGAGACGATATTCGTGGAGCTTCCTCCCCGTGAGGTCATTCATGTTGTCGACACCTTCCTTATCGCACCAGCGAATAAAGTGGACGAGCCGGTAGTGGTGTGCTTGTAAGGTGCGCTGAGACACTTCACGCTCTCTCTCGTGCTGGTACATCTTCAAAAGATTACAACACCCCCACCCGATTCCGCAGGATCTCGAGTTGAAGCACATGAAAGTGAGGAATCGACGAAAGGTTCTCACAAGACTGGATCTGTTCACCTACATTAACGGAGTTGACCTTTCCCTGGCGAAATGTCGTCAGTTAGAACGGCCCGGCACCAAGGAGACCATCACCTGGCTTGTTACGGTTCACTTCCCAGGGGTCTTTTCCACAGTGATCTTTCTTTTTGTGGATTAGCACAACTTCGCATCGATCTATTTCCATTCCGCCACCATACGGGTCCAGATCTGATTTTCGAATCTAGTTTGAAGCGTCTGCCACCCATCCATACTTCCGACAACCGGAAATGAGTAACGGCTTCAACAGCTCTTTTGAAGTGCTTCAAACCTTACTACGAGAGGCGTGCTGAATACATGGCGCAAATCAGTCAGCGATTGGTCTGATGAAGGGATTACGCGCGGCATCTGTGGCCAGATTTGCCGACACTCTGGGTTACGACGAATACTGCTTTATCTTCTCAGAAGGTCAATTATAATACGTGACAAATCCACAGATTACGTCTTCAGACAAGTACGACGATACGCTCGAAAAACTCGGTGTACGACCGTGTATGCGGGTATCACTTGATGCCACTCGGTATGTCATCGAGGTCTTCTTTCCAGCTGAGGAAGGGATGCTCCGAAATAAACAACCAACGTAGCAACAATGAAAAATGAAAACAGAAATCGGACTATTTGGACGGAATGTGAGGAACAAAACGCCACGAAACGATCGGATACTTCGGGTGACCCGTTGGAGCGGGTACGTCATCGCTCCGGTGTTGTTTTTAGCGTTTATTTCTTTGTATAGTTACCCGGGCAGGACAGACGTTTACTTCGCTTGGGCGATCAGCCCGAACCTCACCCCGCTTCTCATGGGTGCGGGATACGGAGCCGGGGCGTACTTCTTTTACCGGGTGGTCACAGTCGGGGAGTGGCATCGAGTCCACGTCCTCTTTCCGGGTATCGCCGTGTTTACCCTGGCGATGGGAATCGCGACGTACCTTCACTGGGACGCCTTCAATGACGGCCACTTCTCCACGTGGCTCTGGGTATTCTTGTACGTGGTGACGCCCGTCCTCATTCCAGCGCTCTGGCTGGCCAATGGTCGGACTGACCCCCGGAAGTTGCCGTCCGACGGAATGGTGGTACCACCCAGTATTCGATGGACAAGTGGAATCATCGGGGTAGTCCTGACCGTGTCGATCGTTGCGCTCTTTCTCTTCCCGGAGCTGATGATCGAACAGTGGCCCTGGGCGGTGAGTCCTCTCACGTCGAGGGTGTTGTTGGGATGGGCGGCCGTATTCAGTGTTGTCAATATGTTCTTCGCGTTCGAAACCCGTTGGAGTGCAGCTAAAATCCCGATTCAGAGCCTCGTGATCTGGTTCGGGTTGATGCTCGTCGGATTCATCCGATCGTGGAGTGACGTGGACCCGACAAATCCTGTTCTATGGATCGTTCTCGGTGGAATCGTTGCCTATATCGTCGGATTGTCCGTCCTCTACGGGATAATGGAAATGGGATACGGGTCGCAAAACGAACGTGATACGGGATGAGGCGGTCAGGAAACGAAGCGAAAACAACGGAGGCCCATCCTCACCGGGAATATGGAAATTGAAACCCTGGAGCCGCTCGTCGTACGTAAGTCCCCAGAAGTGACGGGTGGAGAGTTCGTAGAATTCGAACTCACACTGTATCCGCAGGAATCATCTAGTGAAATCGAATTTGATCTTCCACATGAGCGATGGTCAATTGATTTTCCAACAGAACACGTACACCCGCATCAAGAAGAGCGCTGGCGGGTTCTCCGAGGAGAACTTGCAGTCGCCGTTAATGAAACGGAGAGAACGCTAAGAAACGAGGATGAAATAACGCTGCCTGCAGGTATTCCACATCGAGTTTGGAATCCAAGCGACGAACCGAGCCGAGTGACATTGGAATTTTATCCTGCGGCGGACGCCCAGTCGCTCACCGAGACGTTGTTCGTGCTCGCTCAACTCGGGAAAGTGAACGAAAATGGACAGCTGAACGTGTTGCAGTTCGCGGTGATCCAGGCGGCTCACCCGGACCAGTTGTACCTATCGGCGATCCCCGTCGCCGTACAGAAATGCCTGGTGACGCTACTCGCGCCACTGGGTCGGCGGTTAGGATATTATCCGGTCTATACTCTCGAGTCGATAAAGTGAACCTGATAGCACATGATTTTCACGTTCTACTTGAAGGCGAGATTTGGTACTTAGAAATCCACGCTCACTCTGCTATCCTACTCAGAATACGGCCCGAATCGGGCTTGTAGCTTGCTGTGTGTCTTGGTGATTCCCGCCACCATGCCACCGGAGCAGCGGCAGCCTCGAGGCTGTGCACTTCGAGTCCTTGACGATCGTGCAATCGGAGCGGCCGTGGGCCTCAGTGGACCTCATAGGTCACCCCCTACAGCGGTGACAGTAACGCTGTGGCGGAGATGACCAGTATAACGTGTGAGTGTTAGGTCTGATCGTTCAGCAGATTCGTGATGATTACCCAAATCGGCTCGGTCATCGAATAGCCTCCGAAGACGTCGATGCTGAACGCGGTGACTCGGAAAATCATTGGCATGGAGATGCCGACGAGAATCAGAGACGCCACGTCGATCAATTCAACTTCGTTTTCGCCTGGGTTGAGATTCCCGAACCTATTGGACGTTGCCATGGATTGTACCCGAGCAAGAGGTCCCGGAGGTGGTACAAAACCCGCCAATCAAACTGGCAGTCATTACCCCATACGCTGGGTAACCTTAGAGCGTTTGTCGATCGTACCGCCGACGGTAGCTGAAAGCGCCTCAGCAAAGTGCAATTGGTCTTCTTCAAGACGGATATTTTTGAGTGTATCACCGGTTGAGTCAATCACATCTACCTCAACCTTCCCAGCGCCAGTGTTGTAGCCTTCAAGAATCAAGATACCTCCCAAAATACCAACACCAACCGCCGTAACTATCAACACAGAAGTCCACATGTCTCCTGTTTGGGTTCCTACCAGGAGAGCTGAGAATGCGATAACCAGCGCAGCAATTCCATATCCGACACTATCCTTATCATAATCGGGTGTGCTCTCATGTTTCGTTTTGACCCTCGAGATAAGATGTAGTTGCAAAGAATCGACAACCACCTGTTCATCACGTTTTCGACTCTTAATTGAAAACAGCCGTCGGTCGGTCAAGAGCAAACTCTCGTCAGCGGATGACACTCCCTGGACTGCTTTTTCGGACTTATGCAGAAAAGAGTCCACTACCTCGAATCGCTTCTTTGCATCCATCGATATCTCCCCACTCAAAGGCAGGTCATTTGATACCTTCGGATTGAAAAACTATTCTGATCGCTCGAAGATTGATGTGGAACAGACGTCGGCAGTGTAACACGCGATTGGAAGGGGTCGAGATCCTGATGGAGGCGGTGTGAGACGACGGGATGGAACGGAACAGAAGGCGGTTCTGGTGGTGTGTCGGAGGACGTGCCTCTGCACTTCGAGGACGGGTGAACGAGGACCGCAGGAGTACTTAAACGGTTGCCATGGCATCCTAGGTCGGGCTGTTGGATGCTCGAGGAGGGTGCCGACGACTGCACTCGATATGGCCGGTTACTCGAGCGGCGCGAGCCAGAGCCAGGCCGCAACGAGGAGTGCGTGGATCGTCCCGAGCGGGATCGCCCGTCGGTTCGGTTCGACGCCGAAGCCGTTTGCCATGACGAAGGTCGCGAACGCGACGAGCACGACGAGGCCGGCGGTCACCCGCTGGTCGGCCTCGAGACCGAGACTGCTGGCACCGGCCCAACCGAGAGCGAGGGCATAACAGAGTGCCGCGAGCGGCCAATACTGCATGTACATCGGCAGAGGGCCCGGTTGTGACAGGAACGTCGAGAGCAGCGTAAGCTGTCCGGTCTCGGCGACAATCGTCCCCCACGGAAACAGCAGGGTCGTCCCACTGGTCTGGATCACGACCCACGGGACGACCCCGAGTGAGAGCAGCCCTGCCCAGGTGAGTATGGGATGACGGTGAGCCCAGAGCACCTGGCGTATTCGAGGCGGCGACACACCCATAGACGTCATCAGTGAGAGAGTGAGAAAAGCGTGACGTCGTGGGACGGGGTCACAGAACCTGTCATAATCGACCGAGCCCCCCGTTTCTTCCGAACGGGCACGCTCGCCGGTCCTCGAGTGGCTCGAGCAGGCGATCCGGCGGTCGTCCTACCGCTGGGGCTCGCTGCTGGCCGACCGACAGGGATTTATCGCCAGGATTCGCTCAGTTGTCACTCGGCCACGAGCAAGCAGCGAGCCGTGATGATAGCACACCGAGCATGGCTCTCGAGACGACGGCCAGGGGTATCGAGTGCGGCCTCGAGGTCGTACAGAGTGACAGACCCGAGTCATAAATCGAGTAATAACTTCCAGAAGGAGTGATTGGGCTGACAGTAATTGTCAATGATCGATCGTTCGATAACCGGAACGTACATAACCGACAAGTGGTAACTTTATAAAGGAAGGCAAAAGCTTTATATGCTTTTCGGACTTACTGAGAGTTAGGCGAGGCGCCCCGGCGTTCTTTATGGTACCCCCACCCGGGAGCCTTGAGTAACCAACCCCGATTCACCATGACAGATACACAAATTCGAACATACAGTGGCGAGACGCAGCAGAGAGAAGAACCACGCGCGAGCGAGGAGGAACACTGCCCAGAGTGTGGTGGCCGCCTCGTCTCCGACACTGAACACGCCGAAACGGTCTGTTCGGAATGTGGCCTCGTCGTCGAAGAAGACGAAATCGACCGTGGGCCAGAGTGGCGAGCGTTCGACGCCGCCGAAAAGGACCAGAAGAGCCGCGTGGGTGCACCCACGACGAAGATGATGCACGATCAGGGACTGTCGACCAACATCGGCTGGCAGGACAAAGACGCCTACGGCCGAGCGCTCTCGAGCCGTCAGCGCCAGAAGATGCAGCGCCTTCGCACCTGGAACGAACGGTTCCGCACCCGCGACAGCAAAGAACGCAACCTCAAGCAGGCACTCGGTGAGATCGACCGCATGGCGTCGGCACTCGGCCTTCCGGAGAACGTCCGAGAGACCGCGAGCGTCATCTACCGTCGTGCGCTCAACGAGGACCTCTTGCCAGGACGTTCTATCGAAGGTGTCGCCACGTCAGCGCTGTACGCCGCCGCCCGACAGGCAGGAACCCCACGGAGCCTCGACGAGATTGCCGCCGTCAGCCGTGTCGACCGCATGGAACTGACCCGGACCTACCGCTACATCGTCCGGCAACTCAACCTCGAGATCAAACCCGCTGACCCCGAAAGCTACGTCCCGCGGTTCATCAGCGACCTCGACCTCTCTGATGAGACCGAACGTCGGGCCCGAGACCTCCTCGAGTCGGCTCGAAAAGACGGCGTCCACAGCGGCAAATCACCGGTTGGTCTCGCGGCCGCCTCGGTGTACGCCGCAGCCCTGTTGACCAACGAAAAGGTCACCCAGAACGACGTCAGCGAAGTCGCCAACATCTCCGAAGTCACCATCCGAAACCGGTACAAGGAACTGCTCGAATCCGCAGATACGATGGCTGTCTGAGCAGGTCATCGGTGACCGTTCGGGGGTGAGCAAGCGGTATCGAGGGAACCTTTTTTATGGCCGGTGTGCATTGGCATACCATGGTCGAAACGACCGTTCAACTGTTGTGTCCGGAATGTATCAAAGAGTGGCAAGTTGTGCCGAACGAACTGCCGGAATCGACCAAGATGTTCCACTGCCCAAACTGCCACGCCTCACGTCGGATGGCGGAATTCACGCGAACGGATCGTGATCTCAGAACGCTGAAACAGCTCGGCTAGCGGGGTCGGTTCCGGCCACAGCGGTCTGAGACCGGCCAAAACACTCCGTTTCGAGGCAGTAATACATCGTTGTGCCGTGAAAGCGTATCGTAGGACCGCCCTGTCCAGCGATTATGGTAGACCTACGTTGTCGCCTGAAGGTCTGTATCGCCGAAATACTGCCGTGTTGGGTGCAGGTCCATGTTAACGCTACTCAGGATAATAATATAACCCTGCAGTGGATAGGACTGCATGGTTATGAAAAAACAAGAGCTCATTCACCTGCACGGCCTTCTTGCTGAAGTATCGTCCCAATGTGCCAACTGGGAAGACTGTAATATTTCACTCGACGAATATGAGTCGCTTGGTATTCGACCGACATCAATTCATAAATCGAAGACCGATCACAAAGCCGCTGTTTTTGCACTTGCCGGGGGAATTACGGAACCGATGCGTGAGGGGGAAGCAGAAGCAGTCGCCGCCACTGCAGACTAAGTTATCTGTGACACCCTGAGACACCTAACTCCTGACTGGCGAGACTCGAGCCCGTGGCCCAGACAGTTCCTTTCGAGCGAACGACGTGGATGTCGATTCGCGCCCAAACTCGGTTGAACGGGAGACACTCCTCGGCAACTCGGCACAGGGAGTAGCTACTGATCGCTCCACACTCTACGGAGCGGGCTTACTCGAGGAGGTCTTCGAACTCGGGAAGGATGTCGTCGTCGCTCTCTTCGGCGTCGTCCTCCGCTGGAATCTCTTCGTCCGATTCGTGCAGGTCGTCATCGTCGTCCTGAGGGCTCTCACTGGTATCGTCACCGTCTCCGTCATCGTCTCCGTCCTCTTCGATGACGTCGACGCTCAATACCTCCAGTGGGATGTTCTCGAGCCGTTGGCCGATCTCCTTGCGAGCGATACGGGACGCGTGTTCCTCGCGTTCGACGTTGAACACCGTCATCTCGAGTTCCAGGGCGACCAGGGCCTCGTCGGCGGCGATGAACGCCGGTGGCAGTTCCTCACCTCCCGGTGAGGTGCGTTCGCCCATGTTGATCTCGACGTAGTTCAGATCAGGGTTCAGCATATCGCCAGTTTTCGAGATGGCGATGCGGATTGCCTCGTCTTCCGTCTCGACGTCGAACACCGGCACAGCAGCCTCGACAACAACCCTGCAGTGCATAGTGAGGTATTGTATCGCATGTGGTATGAAGGTTCGCCTGTGCACCACACCCCGGCTCGGACACCACACCCAAAACTGGCGGCGACGACCCCTACTCTGCCTCGAGCGGAACCTCCGCTGTCAGTTCTGGCTCCCGGACCGGCACGATCTGTTTGGATTCGATGGCGTCAGCACCCTCTGCGAGTGCGTCGTACAATAGGTCGACGTAGTCGGTTCGGACGCTCGAGGAAAACAGCTCGTGGCCACCATCGTAGAGGACAACGTGTTCGGGCGGCACGCGCTCGCCGATCGGTCGAAGATCGATGACCGGATCACGGAGTGAGCAGAAGACGACGGCATCGTGGTCGATAGTGAGCAGATCTGCCTGGGCGCGACGGGTTTCCCGAATGAACGACGGTGACACCCACGCCGGGCCTGTCGCGAGTTGGTGATCGGTTGCGAGGTCGCCAATAGCGTGTTTGGACGTTTCACCGCGGGGGAGAAACGGAGCACTGGTCGGGATTTTCGATACCAACTCGAGCAGGAGAGCAGAGTGAGCAGCACCGTATCCCCACCAGGGACTGAGATAGACGTGATTGTCGGCTCCGTCGAGTGCCTGAGCGATCAGCGAACCCGCACTGTGGGCGAGCAGCTGGTACTCTTCGAGGTCGACGACGTACTCGGCGACGGGCTCGAGCCAGTCGGCTTTGAAATCCGCGATGTTCGTCGGGAGCTCGAACGCGTGGACCCGG
>SL_4KL_010_BRINEDRAFT_10000846_pt1 | contig 16371 bp, 18 predicted proteins | sample SodLak_010_BRINE_2_FD_10664 | JGI IMG/M metagenome (IMG submission 10664)
GCACCCGGCACCGCCGGCGACGACGGCTCGGCGGGCTCATACTGGTGTGACAACTGCGGCGTCCGCGTGCGGGACGTCGAGGTCGACAACGAGGGACTCGACCGCGACAGCGATGGCGTGCCGTGTTGTCCCGACTGCGGCGATTCCATGCGGTTCGAACGCGCCAGCGGAACCGGCTGTGCCTGCTGAGGATCCCGTTTCTGCACACCGTGTTCGACGCGACGGTGATTACGGCTCTCTGAGTGCGACCGCGCTCGTCTGTTCGGTTGGGAACGGAAGGTCGGGCCCTGCCGTCGCAGCGTCGGCGTCGAAAGCGTCCCACTCTTCGTCGGTAACGAGTGCGTCGTCAAGGTGCCCAATCAGCGCCTTCTCATCGACGCCCGTGCCGATGACGACGAACTCCGTGAGCCGGTCGCCGTGTTCGTTGTGCCAGTCGAGAGTCGGGCGGTTCGAGCGGAGCATGTCGCGTTCGACCGCGGGAAGGCTCGCAATCCACGGGCCGAGCGCACTGACCCGCACCGACCGTCCCGCCTGGCCGACCTGCTGGCGCTGATCGATGCCAGCGACCCAGATCGTGCCCTTCGAGCGAATAACATCGTCGGGAAGATCCCGAAGAACCGCGGCGATCCGTTCGGGATGAAACGGGCGGCGACGGCGGTATGTGAAGGAGGTGACGCCGTACACCTCGTCGGGGTGGCGGTGGGCGTGATCATGATCGTTGTGCTCGTGGCCATCGTCGTGTCCGTGAGCCTCGTCGTGGTCTTCGTGATCACGATCGTTGTCGTGCCCATGATCAGGGTCGTCCGCGAGCGCACGCTTCCATCCCGGTAACTCGCCGACCCTTCCCTCCGCAAACACGCCGATGTCGAGCAGTCGGTCGGGGGCGACGGCGGCAAACTCCGTGACGATCGTTTCCGCATCGGGTTGAAGCGCGCCCACGAGTTCGACCGCCTCGGCCATCTCCGCCGCCGTACAGAGGTCGGCTTTGTTGCAGACGACCACGTTCGACACCTCCACCTGCTCGACGAGCAGATCCGAAAGCGGGCGCTCCTCGTCGTCCGCACTTGTCTGTCGTTCGGGAACGGCCACACCACCGAACGCATCGAGGAACTGCCGGGTGTCGACCACCGTAACCAGGGCGTCGACGCGGTAGCGGGCCGCCGCGCGCGACTCGGTCGTAAACAGCCGCGCGACCGGCGCGGGCTCGGAGATGCCCGACGATTCGACGATCAAGGCATCGAACGAGCGCTCGTTTGCGAGCCGAACCACCGCGGTTTCGAGGTCGTCTTGGAGCTCACAACAGATACAGCCGTTTGAGAGCTCGGTCACACCGGCGACGTCGATCTCGGACTGCTCGGCGATGAGGTCGGCATCGACGTTCACGTCACCCATGTCGTTGACCAGTACGGCGATATCGCGGTCGCCAGCACTGGTGAGGAGGTGGTTCAACAGCGTCGTCTTGCCCGCCCCAAGACTTCCCGAGAGCACGGTTACCGGGATTCGGTCGTCCATACACCGACTCTGTCGGCGGGGCATTTCAACATCCCGCCGGGCGAACACGACCACGACAGGTTTTACTCCGTGCCAGCAATCGTAACGAATAATGACACTCGCAGACCGAATCGCGGCCTTTCGGGTTGCTCTCGACGAGTGGCTCCGCGGGCTATACCACGGGATGATCACTCATCCAGCCTACGAAAAAATCGAAAAAGAGGCCGAGGACACCGAAGACGAGTTTATGTTGGCGTGTTTTCCGGACGCCTTCGGCATTCCCTCACCCGTCTCGTACTACACCGCCGAGCTGCTTCCGTACCTTGAAGATGAGTTCGAAGCGTGGGAGCGCCGGCTGTGGGACCGCGAGAGCCTCATCGAACGAAAAGGCCAGCAGTATCACTTCTAATGACGAGAGCCAACAGGAAGTCACCGTAATGGAGCCGTTCGTCTTTTTCGGCGGCAAGGGCGGCGTCGGCAAAACCACCGTCTCGTGTGCGTACGCCTCGCGCTGTGCGAACGCGGGCGTGCGAACACTCGTCGTCTCGACCGACCCCGCCCACTCGGTCTCGGACGTGTTCGACCAACAGTTCGGCGACGACCCCGAACCGGTCGCGGGCATCGACGGACTCGACGCGATGGAGATCGATCCCGAAGACGAGATGCAACGCCATCTCCAAGAGATCCGATCCGGGCTGTCCGAACAGGTGTCGGTGGCGATGGTGTCGGAGATCAACCGGCAGTTGGAGATGTCGCACGGAACGCCGGGGGCGTACGAGGCGGCGTTGTTCGACGCGTTCGTCGGCGTGATGCGCAACGAGAGCGAGCCATACGACCGTGTCGTCTTCGACACCGCACCGACGGGGTCGACGCTGCGGCTACTCGGGCTTCCCGAGTTTCTCGGCGACTGGATCGACCGGCTGTTGTACAAGCGCCGACAGTCGATCGACCTGTTCGAAAAAGCCGCCATCGGCAACATGGAGCCGCGGCGGTTGATGGACGGCGATCCCGTTCTCGAACGGCTGCAACGCCGCAAGGAGTTTTTCGAATTTGCCGGCGACGCGATGCAAAATGACGCCGCGTTCTTTCTCGTGTTGAACCCCGACCAGCTATCGGTCAACGAAACCGGGCGAGCGATCGAGGCGTTTACCGAGCGCGACCTCCGCGTGCGCGGGCTCGTGGCGAACAAACTCACCCCGTCGCCGGACGACAATGAAAACGGCCGGGGCGCACGCTATCTGCGCGAGAAGGTCGAAACCGAGCGCGAACGAATTGCGCAGGTTCGCGAGGAGTTTTCGCCGCCGCTGCTCGCCGAAATCGAGTCGCGGACGCGGGAGGTTCGCGGCGATATCCTCGCGGACGTCTCGGCCGAACTTGACATCGAGACGGGTATCGGGCGGGCGAAAATAGATCCATCCGGAAACTAGCCCGATTTGTTTTTTTGTTGGACGAATGCCGGTACTGAGCCGGGCAAACGAGCGAAAAACGCCAGACATGCAAGAGTATCATGATTTAACAGAATGTTTAAGTGAGATATCGTGTAGTGTTATGACGAGGCAGCAAATTCATGACAAGCGTAATCTGGATCGTGGCTGCTGTGCTGGTGACGTTTACTCTCGGATATATGGGGTACTCGCGGTACCTTTCGCGGTTCGTCGAACTCGATGACGAACGGGAGACGCCAGCGCACAAATACGAAGACGGACAGGAGTACGTACCGGCAAAAAAGCCGGTGTTGTTGGGGCATCACTTTTCAAGCATTGCAGGCGGGGCACCGATCGTCGGTCCGATCACCGCCGGCGCCATCTGGGGCTGGGTACCGGCGCTGTTGTGGGTCGCCATCGGCAACCCGCTGATGGGCGCGGTTCACGACTTCATCTCGCTGTCGAGTTCGATCCGCCACGAGGGGCGCTCTATCGGCTACATCGTCGGCCAGTACGTCGGCGAACGGGGCAAGAACCTGCTTCTGTGGTTCGCGTTCCTCACGCTCATTCTCGTGGTCGCGGTGTTCGCGCTGGTCGTCGCCATCGTGTTCAACGCGTTCCCACAGGTGACGACCGCGAGCTTCGTCTACATCGCACTCGCGCTCGCCTTCGGCGTGTACCTGTACCAGCTCAACGGACCATTCATTCCCGGAACCGTCCTGTTCGTTGCTGGCGTGTTCGCCGGTGTTTGGCTGGGTATCCAGTACCCGTTCGCGATCTTCGAAGTCGCAGACGGCCACCCCGCCGGAACGTTCGTGCTGCTCAGCGGAACGGGTGAGTGGTTCCCCGGTGCGGCCGCCGTTGGCGGCAACACCGCGGCGTGGGTGCCGATCATCATGATCTACGGCGCGGTCGCAAGCGCGCTTCCCGTCTGGGTATTGCTCCAACCGCGTGATTACCTCTCGTCGTTCCTGCTGTACACCGGTGTGGGCGGCGGAATCCTCGCGATTATCGTCGGCACGATTTTCGCGACCTCCTCGCAGCCGCTCGTCGTCGACTCGTCGATCGGGATGTTCGAGGGCTTCTGGGGAATCTCGGCAGTCGGGTTGTTCCCGCTGTTCCCCTTGCTGTTCATCACCATTGCCTGCGGGACGATAAGCGGGTTCCACTCGCTCGTCTCCTCGGGGACGACCTCAAAACAGCTCAACAAGGAGAGCGACGCCCGCCTGATCGGCTACGGCGGCATGCTCGGAGAAGGGTTACTCGCCGCGCTTGCACTCGCAACACTCGCAGTCGCCGGCTTTGCCGGTGACGCGGCAGCCGGTGGGATTGGCGGTGCGCTACCGAACTTCGCGACCGGCGGCGGCATCATCCTGACCAGCCTCGGCATTCCCGAAGCGGTCGGTTCCGTCTTCATGGCGCTCGTGCTCGTGAGTTTCCTGCTCACCTCGACGGACACCGCCGTCCGTCTGGGCCGGTACATGATGGAAGAGATCGTCGGCATGGACGACGGCATGACCGTCTCGGGACTCTCGGGTGACATTGGCTCGCTCGCTCGCGGTCGCTACACCAACCCGCTCATCCAGATCGGTATCGCATACACCCTCGTGCTCTCGGGACAGTGGGAGACGCTCTGGGGACTGTTCGGCGGCGCGAACCAGCTGCTCGCCGCGCTTGCACTGCTGACCGCGACCATCTGGCTCGCCAACTGGGACGACTCGAAACAGCTCATCTCGACGGGTGTGCCGATGGCGATCATGGTGACGATTACCGTGATGGGGCTTGCGTGGATTGCGCTCTACAACAACCTGTATCAGAACCTGATTCTGGGTGGTGCAGAGACACTCGGCGCACAGCTCGCGTCATTCGGCCAGATGACACTTGGAATCGTGTTGATCGTGCTTGCACTGTCACTGATGAAAATCGGCCTCGGTAATCTCCAATCCGTTCGCAGCGGTAAGGAACCGGCCGCAGAGCCAAGCGACGACTAATCCGACACGATAGCCGTTTTTTGACCGTCTATTTGGAGTACTGTGTCGCAGAGAGCGCGGATCGCGACGTGATCGCGAACGCAGTCACGGCCAACTCAGCGCCAGAACCGTTTCGCAAACCGCGAAAAGAACCCTTCTTTGGGCGTTTCGACCGGCTCCCACAGCCGGAACGCGCCCGCAATGGTCGCAACCTCACTGGCGACGAGTCGTTGCTCGTCGGGGGCGACAACGATCAGATTCACCTCGTAGTGGCCGTAGTAGCCGAACTTCAGGAGGGTTCGGTCGCGAAATCCGGCAACGAAGTCGACGACGTCATCGGGAAGTCGGTCGGCGACGAGGATGACCGTGATGTCGGTGCCGTAGTGTTGTTCGTTGGCGACAACTCGGTCGTCAGCGACGTCGTGGGCGAACGAAACGAGGCGCTCCAACTCGCCAACGGTCGGTGTCGACACCCGCCGCGCAAAGAGGTACTCCATCATGTCGTGATCCGCGTAGCTCAAGGCGGGATGGAGGAACTGTTTCTGGTTGCGCATCCGCATTTCGGCGGACAGTTCGAACCGCTCACCGCCGACCGTGACGTCGCGATCCAGATCGTAGCTGTACATGAGTCGGTCCGAAACACGGTCGAGGTACTCGTCGTCGTAGTCCGGAACGTTCTCACGGATTTCCGCGGGCAGCTCTGCGGGATCATACCGGGCTCCATCGCCCGGTTTGGATCGGTTGGTGTCGGCGGCGGGGTCAGTCGTGTCGTCGTCTGCGGCCGCTGGCTCACCCATTGGTCACATCGCCTCTGGCCGCGTCGCGGTCGACGGGATCCGGGCTCTTTCGACACACCACAGACTGTTCGACAGCGACCGCGTCGATGACATCGTACTCCATGTGAACCCATTTCACGGAGCCGATAAAAAGAGCGTCGGCAACGATGGCTGTCAGGGTCGTCGTCTCACCAGAACCGACACGGCACGTGTGCTGTCGACAGTGCCGACGAGCGGCCGTAACTATTTGTCGTAAGCGTCCCAACTAGCGTGTGAGCACAGATGCCTGACGAAGAAATCCGACCCGAATCATGCGGACGGTGTTCGATGTCAACCGTAGTCGGAGCGGTAAGCGGCGACCAAGCATCCGACGAGCGGGTCGAGCGGGATCCGTTCGGCGGCAAGCGAATCGAAGTGAGCGAAGCGGAAATTCGGCGTGTCTCGCCGGCGGGCTACCTCAGCGACCTCAAGGATCGACTCAACGCGCTGGGTCGGCGACTCACGTACGGAAAATAACCGACGGACTCACCGGCCGAAGTCGTCGATCTGGTCGTGGACGCCCCCAACCCACGTGTCGAGCGCATCGTGGAGCATCCGTTTGGTTTCATCGAGGTCGGTCGCAGTGTACTGGTAAACGTAGCCACCCGAGTCCAACAGTCGCCGCTGACGCTCGACAAGGCCTTTCTCGCGGAGCGTCGACAGCGATCGGTTGACGTTGCTGCGGTCGCGGTCGAGCGTTGCGGCCAGTTCGCTGACCGTGCTGCCGGGGTGATCGCGAAGCACCAGATACGTCCGGCTTTCGTGATCCTGAATGCCGAACACACACGAGAGAATATGCGTAAACTCCGGCTCGATGGTGCCAACGAGTGATTCGATGTCGTGTGGCTGGCTCATACAGATCGGTCGCGGTGTGGGAAAATAAACGTTTAGCAGGGGCTCATCGGCCGTAGCCCATTCGTTCGATGCAGGCGCGCATCTCTTCGGGGTCGTCGTGTTTGTGGAGCTTCGTCGGGGTGTCGCAGTAGTAGGTCTCCCCGTCGTAACGGAGACTGATTTCGTGGGAGCCACCGAACATATCGACGCTGACCAGAAGCCGTGTTCCCTCGGTCAGCGCCGCGAGAATCTCGTCGGCCGTAAGCTCTTCGGGTTCGAGGCGTCGTGGCTCGCTCATGAGGTCGGTATCGGCCCCGCAGGCTCTTAGCAGTCAGGGTCAATCGCGGTGACGACCCAACACAGCCGGCATAAATCGTCGGGCACAACGGTGGCGGGTTTGTCGACAGCATCAGTGGTGATGTGGCTGACAGAACGAACCTGACGGCGTGTCAACCCGGCGCGACTCAGTTGGTCGTCGACTGCGTGTCGTCGCTCGGCGGCTCTGGCGGTTCAACACCCTCGGCGGCTTCGGCGATCTCGGTCGTTTTTTCCGTCGTTACGTGCCAGCGGTCGATTGTATCTTCGTACTCGCCGAGTCGTTCGGAAACGGCCTCTTTGAGCTCATCATCGTTGACGTTGACCTCGAAAATGAACTGTGGTTCCTCTCCGCCCGCACGGGTGTGTTTCTGGATGTTGGCGCTCACGAGGACGTTGTCGAAGTAGTACGGCGCGAGTTGGGTCATCACCTTCTGGTAGACCGTGTTTTCGACCCGGCGAATCGCCTTGCGGCCCGCCGAGTCCGCCGCGCGGGTGACGTAGCCGATGGAGTCCTGCCAGCGTTCGACTGCACCTTCGTCGTCGCCGTTTTCAATCCGTTCGTAGGACTCAGAAAGCCTCTGGCCGGCGGTACGCACGTCGTCGCTGGCGGCTTTACCGGCTTTTTCGCCCTTGCCCTGAGCGACGCTCGCTTGGTCGGCGGTTTTTTTGTTGACGTCCTTGCTGAGCCGTTCGTGGGCTTTCGGCCGCCACTCGTCCCACTCGGCAAACGCCGACTGCATCGCCGGCGAACGGTCTTCAACTGCCTCCTCGCGGAGGGCGTGGGTGATGCGCTCGCCGTGTTCGACGACATCGCCCCAACTGCCACGGAGTTTGAAGCCGGAGATGCTCTCTTCCATCTGGTTGGCAAAAGGGTATGCCGGCAGCGTACATAAACTTCGTTACCGACCGCGGTGCGACTCGCACCGGGCGAATTCGACGTGAAACATACACGAACAATCGTCCAAGGCGTGAGATACGTTGGCGGGTGACGAGGAGGCCGCAGCATTGACACGCGGTGACACCGGCAGCCGAGACAAACTGATCCCGTCAACTAACACACCTCGCCAAGGGCTCAAACCATCACAGTGAGCAGCGATGACACACCGACGCAGGACGCGCCGGAATGTTCATCATTAAGCCTGTTGGCCAACAAGCGGCAGTACAATGTCGTACACCTACACCGGCTCGGCACACACGGCGCTCGTCGACTCCTACGAGAGCGACGACGACCGGTTTGGGACCCACCAACAGCCGAACTTCCCGGAGCGCGAGGCCGTCATCGAGGAGATTGGCGTGCTTCGCGAGCTCATGTTTCCGGGCTGTTGGAACGCCAGCGAGCTGGTCGGCGACGCCCCGGAAGTCCGCCGCCGCATCACCAAACTTGGCGACCTCTTTTGTCGCGGAATCCAGCCCTACGATCCGACGTGTCAGGGCTCGACAGTCTCGGCGATGCTCGACGAACTGCCGACGATCCGCGAGAAACTGAAAAAGGACGTTGAGGCGGCGTACAAGGGTGATCCGGCAGCAACGAGTTACGTCGAGATCATCCGGTCGTACCCTGGCCTGCAGGCGACGATGGTCCACCGGGTTGCCCACGAAATCTACGCTCGCGGCAAAACCGAGTACGCCCGCGAGTTGGCCGAGGCCGCCCACACGGCCACCGGTATCGACATCCACCCGGGCGCACAGATCGGCGACTACTTTTTCATTGACCACGGCAGCGGCGTCGTTATCGGCGAAACGGCGACCATCGGCGACTGGGCCCGCATCTATCAGGAGGTCACCCTCGGCGCGCTGCACTTCGAGGCCGACGAAAACGACGAACACGCGCTGAAAAAGGGCTACAAGCGACATCCAGACATCGGCGACAACGTCGTCATCGGCGCGGGCGCGAAGATTCTCGGCCCGGTCTCCATCGGCGACCACGTCAGCATCGAGGCCAACGCGTGGGTCGACGACGACGTGGACGACCACACGAACGTGTTCATCAACCACCCCGAACAGAAGCGCAAACGCTCCAGCCGATAGCCGGCTTTATTGGGTCGCCAGACAGCCTACAGGACAATGGCGATCGAACAGCGCGACCACGCACAGCTGATTACCCACGCACTGGCCAAAGACACCCTTTCGAAGCTCCGATCGGTCGAAACCGAGCAGGTGGCGTTCCGCAAAGGCCTGGTCAAACTCGGCCGGATCTGTGGCTACGAGATCATCGACGGCGCGATGGACACCGAGTTCGTCCCCGTTCAAACGCCGCTCGCCGAAATGACCGGCGAGCGAGTCAAAGGACTCGACGACGTCGTCATCGTCAACGTGCTCAGGGCGGCGACGCCGTTCGTCGAGGGACTGTTGAAGGCGTTTCCCCGCGCCAAACAGGGCGTGATTTCGGCGGGCCGCGACGAGTCCGCCGGCATGAATGAAGACGGCGAGTTTCCGATCACGATCGACTACGTCAAGCTCCCCGAAATCACCGACCGCGACACCGTGATCGTCGCCGACCCGATGCTCGCAACGGGGTCGACGATGTGTTCGGTGCTCGAACATGTCGAAAGCGTGGCCGACGGGTATGAGAATCTCTTCGTCCTCTCGGCGGTGTCGGCACCGGCCGGGCTGGGTCGTGTCAGCGACGCGGTGCCCGACGCCGACCTGCTGACGGTCGCCATCGACGACGAACTCAACGAGGAGGGCTTCATCGTGCCCGGCCTCGGCGACGCGGGCGACCGGGCGTTCCGAACGGTCTAACGCACAGACCGAACCGGAGGACTGTGCGCCGCTTATTCGAGTTCTACCCGCCCGCTAGTTGCGTTTTTGAGTCGTTCGCAAAGCGCGTCGCGCTCGGTAACTGGGGGCGAACCGAAAACGAGACCACCGCGTTGTAGTCGGCGTCGAACGCAACCCCGCTGGATTCGAGAATCCCCCGCACGGTTCCCGAATCGTCGTAGGCGACCCGGGCGGTAAATCGCTCGTGGGGAACGTCTTCAACGATACCGGCGGCCGACACGGCCTCTTTGACCGCCCGCGAGTAGGCGCGAGCAAGGCCGCCAACGCCGAGATTGGTTCCGCCGTAGTACCGCACGACAGCGACCGCGACGTGTTCGAGCTCCTGTTGGACGAGCACGTTGAGCGCGGGTTTGCCCGACGAGCCGCCCGGTTCGCCGTCGTCGTGTGCCCACTCACGGAGCATCGTCGAGCCGGAGCGGTCGGCCGACGTCGACCCCGCTGGGACGCGATAGGCGGGCACGACGTGGGTTGCATCGGGATGGGCGTCGCGAACCGCGGAAACAAACGCCTCGGCGGCGTCAACGCTGTCGACGGGCGCGATGTAGCCGATGAACTCCGAGCCGCGTTGCTCAAAGGAGGCCTCCGCACGGCCGGTGACGGTCAGAAACGAGTCGGCAGCGTCGGTCACAGCCGACGGTTCGGCCGCGATCGAATAAGGCGTGACGGTTGACGTGTCGGTGGCTGGTGTGGCGATGCTTACTCGTCGTCGGCGTCTTCGGGTGCAGCCAGTCCGAACCGATCGGGATGATGTAGATAGAACAGGCCGGCGAAGGCGACACAGCCGACGAGTTCGGCCGTTTTCGCAACCACCGCAAGCGGGTCGGCCGCGAGCGCCGCAGGCGCGGCAGCTCCCTCCCAGAGCAGGTAGCCGACGAGCAACGAGCCGAGCGTCCCGCCGCCGAGCGCGCTCAGCCGCCGGTAGTAGTGGCCCCGAAACAACGCCACGGAGACGGCAAGCAACGCGAGTGCGGCCGGAACGAACAGAAACGGCCGGCTGTCGGCCACCGGATCGGTGAGCAGCGAGAACGACACGCGCGGACCGACCCACAACAGATGGATCGCCGCCGAAATCAACGCGGCCTGAATGGCGACGACGCGACAGAGTCGTTCAAGCGTGGCCCACGGGCTGTTGGTTGCGCCGGTCGGAGTGGTCGCGTCGGGCGAATCGGGCGAATCGGGCGAGGCAGTCGGATCGGTCGCGTCGCTCATCTCAGAACTCGACACGGCGGACGAACGGGAGCTCGCGAATCGAGACGAGGAGGTCGCCGTCGACGGGCTCGTCGGTGATAATGTAGAGTTTCGGTTCGTCGGTGAACTCGGGATCCTCGCTGATGAGTTGGCGAATCGAAATCCCTGCCTCGGCGATGAGGTCGGTGACGCGTGCGATGATGCCCGACGCGTCGGCGGCAGCGACCTCGACGGTGAGCACCGTCAGGTCGAGCACGGGCGCGAGGTCGCGCAGACTCGGAATCGCCGAAATGTTGGCGAAAATCCGCTGGAGTTCGGGGTCCGCGCAGATGGCGTCGGTCGTCGAGTCGACAACGCGCCGGTCAACATCGATTTCGCGGGCAATGCCGGTGAACGGAATTTCGATGCCACCCGAAACGACGCGGCCCGCCGCGTTGACCGAAAAGCCGCGTTCGAGCAGTAGCCGGATCACCGCCTGCTGGCTCGGACTGCCCTCGAACTTGCCCATGATCTCGTCGAACATGTCGCTTTCTCCGGTCGCCGAGGCTAAATCCTTCGGGGTCGGCCCCGCGGTACCGGCTCACTTATCGCATACAGTTACGTTACCGGTTACTGTCTCAGCAGCCATCGTCGCAGTGGCCATAACAGCTATTCGGTATGCGGCTGAACTGGTCATGTCGCGATGATGAACGCTCTCTTGCCGTTGGTCGAGTTTGGGGCCGGAGCGGTCGCGCTGGCAGTCGCGGTCGTCGCGTGGCAACACCGAACCAAACCGGCAGGTGCGCCCTTGGTGATCGTCGCGCTCGCGGGGGCTGGGTGGTCGTTCGGGTTGGCCCTACAGCCGACGACGACCAACGAACCGGTGAGTTTCGCCCTCCGCTCGCTGGTGTATCTGTCGACCGATCTCGTCGCCATCGGCTGGCTGTATCTCACCGCGGAGTACGCCGGCCGCGAGTGGTTCAAAAAACGCGCCGTCATCGCCGTGGTTCTCGCCTTGCTCGTGAGCAACATGCTCGCAATGACCATCAATCCCGCAGGGGCGTTTTATGCGCCCGGCACCTCCGTTGCCGCCGACGGCGTCTTCGTCCACGCGTACGGGCCACTGTACTGGTTCGACCTCGCGTGGAAGTACACGCTCATTCTCGTCGGCATCGGGATTCTCATCGTCGAGGTTGCCGACCGAACTGGGGTCTACCGCGAGCAGTCGATTGCGGTGTTGTTCGCCGGCGTCGTCCCCTCGTTTTTCGCCTTCATCGAAATCATCGAGCTCGTGCCGATCTGGGGGTTCAGTTTGAGCGCGATCGGCATCTCGCTGTCGGGCGTGATTCTGCTGTGGTCGCTGTTCTATGCGGACTTTCTCGAACTGCCGTCGATTGCCCAACGAACGCTGATGGAAAACATGGACGCCGCCATTATCGCCGTCGACGATCGTAACCGAATCATCGATGTCAACGCCCGTGCGGCGGCCCTGTTCGACATCGACGGCGAGGATATCGGCACAACCGCCGAGCGGGTATTCGCCGGCGTGCCGACGCTCCAAAGCGCGCTCGACGAACACAGACGGCTGGATACCGTCGACCGCCGCACGCACGCAGTCGGCGACGGCGGGAGCGACGCTGTCGGTACTGCTACGGGCACTGCCCGGACCGACGCCAACGATACCGCCCGAACCGACGCCGACAGTACCGCCCGAACCGACGCCGACAGTACCGCCCGGACCGACGCCACTCGCGACGACGATGACACGGCGAACAGCCGTGATGACGAACCGACGACCCGCCAACAAACGCTCACCACCGAACTGCAACACACCCACGGCGAGAAAACCCGGTACTACGAACTCTCGGTGTCGTCGATCACGTCGCCAAACGCGGGCATCTCGTTGTTTCGGGCCGACCGCCCACCGCGCCTCGGGCGCCTGCTCGTCATCCACGACATCACCGAACGCCGCAAGAACGAACAGGAACTCCGGCGGGCAAACGAACGGCTCGACCAGTTCGCCGGCGCGATTTCACACGATCTTCGCAATCCGCTGAGCGTCGCCAGCGGCTATCTCGAACTGGCCAAAGACCGCGGCAGCGACGACGATTTCGAAAAAGTCGAGCGTGCACACGCCCGAATGGATCGGATGATCGACGACCTGCTGACGATGGCTCGCACCGAGACCACGGGCGTCGACACCGAACCCGTTGCCCTCGCCGACCTCGCACAGCGGGCGTGGGACACCACGCGAACCGAGGGCGCAACGCTCACTGTCGACCTCTCCGAGTCGACGACCGTTGACGCCGATGGCGACCTGCTGCAGCACGTTTTTGAGAACCTCTTTCGCAACGCGGTCGAGCACAACGAACCGCCGCTGCACGTCCGAGTCGGCCCGCTCGAAAGCGGCCACGGAGTGGCAGTCGAGGACGATGGAAAGGGAATTCCCGCCGAAAAGCGCGAGGCGATTTTTAGCCATGGGCACACGACCAACGACGGCGGCAGCGGCCTTGGACTCTCGATCGTCGAGGAGCTGGTTTCGCTGCACGGCTGGTCGATCAGCGTCACCGAAAGCATCGAGGGTGGCGCGCGGTTCGAAATCGAAATCTGATCGTCCGTGGCAAGCACTTCGAGTGCGCGCGTAGCCGATTAGAGCGCGCCTTTCGTACTCGGCGTGTCGCTGCGGCGCTCGTCAATCCGTGTCGCATCGTCGAGGGCGCGGGCGAGCGCTTTGAACAGCGCCTCAGCCTCGTGATGGGCGTTGTCGCCGCGTTCGACTTCGGCGTGGAGCGTGAGTCCGGCGTTCATCGCCAGCGAGAGCGCGAAGTGGTCGGCCATGACGCTCGTGAACCCGCCGATCTGTTCTTGGGAGAACGCACCGGAAAAATCGTAGTGCGGCCGGCCGGCGACGTCAACGACGACGCTCGCGACCGCCTCATCGAGCGGGACGCGACGGTCGGCGTATCGCCGGATGCCACGTTTGTCGCCGAGCGCCTCGTCGAACGCCTCGCCGAGACAGATCGCCACGTCCTCAACGGTGTGGTGGTCGTCGATTTCGGTGTCGCCGTCGCATCGGACGGTGAGATCGAACAGCCCGTGCTTGGCGAACGACTCGAGCATGTGGTCGAAAAAGCCGATGCCGGTGTCGACCTCGCTGTCGCCGTCTCCGTCGATTGTGAGGGCGAGATCGATCGTCGTCTCCGCGGTCTCGCGGGAGATGGCCGCCGTTCGCTCGTGTTCGCTCATACCGTCCAGTCGTCGGGGAGTGTTAAGGAAATTGCGGGCGATGACTATTTTATCCAGCCGACGCGACACACGTGTATGCCACCCGACGGTGGACCGCCGAACGACTCATCGGCACAAGCGACCGATTCTTCAATTGCAGCTCCCGACACCACGGAGCTGTCGACCGAACACGACACCGATCAGGGCGAGGGTGAACTCGAACGGACGATCGGCCTCGTCGGCGGGCTCGCGATCGGTATCGGGACGATGATCGGTGCGGGGATCTTCGTCTTCCCGGGTCTCGCGGCCGAGAACGCCGGCCCGGCGGCGGCGCTCTCGTTCGCCATCGGCGCGGTGATCGCGCTGTTGGTCGCGCTGCCGACCTCCGAACTCGCAACGGCCATGCCACGCAGCGGTGGCGGCTACTTTTTCATCTCGCGCGGGCTCGGAACCGGACCGGGCGCGATCGTCGGACTCGGACTCTGGCTCGGGTTGGTGTTCGCCTCGGCGTTCTACCTCGTCGGTCTCGGCAGCTACGCCGGACAGGTGTTCACGGAGGCCGGAATCGCCCTCCCGGTGAGTCCGGCGGTTCCGCTCGGCGTCGCGTTCGGCATCGGACTCACCGTGCTCAGCCTCTTCGGGACCGAGAACACGGCGTCGCTGCAGAACGCCATCGTCATCCTGTTGCTCGTCATCCTCACGCTGTTTCTGAGCTACGGGAGCCTCGACGCGCTCGGCGTGTTCGGGACCGAGAGCACGCCGGAGCGGTTCTTCCCGCCCGGCGGGGCACTCCCGGTGCTCCAGACCGCTGCGCTGGTGTTCACCTCCTATCTCGGCTTCGCGCAGGTCGCGACGGTCGCCGGCGACATCAAGCAGCCGAGCCGGAACCTTCCGCTCGCGATGGTCGGCTCGGTGATCCTCGTCGGAATCTTCTACGTCGTCACCATCTTCGTCGCGACGAGCGCGTTCGGCAGCGCTCGCCTCGGCGAGTTCGGCGAGACGGCGATGGTCGAAGTCGCCCGCGAGTTCGTCGGCTTCCCCGGCGCGCTCGCCATCGTCATCGCGGGGCTGTTAGCGACGTTCTCCAGCGCGAACGCGTCGATTCTCAGCGCGTCGCGGGCGGTGTACGCGGTGAGCCGCGACGACCTCATCCCCGAGACGGCGAGCCGGATCAACCTCAAGTACGGCACCCCGCACGTCGCTCTGGGGCTCGCCGGCGGCCCGATCGTCGTGCTCACCGCGACGGGACAGGTGGAGCTGCTCGCGGAGGTCGCCTCCTTCCTTCACCTCGTGATGTACGGGCTGATCTGTATCGCGCTGATCCAGCTCCGCCGCGAGGAACCTGACTGGTACACCCCGACGTTCCGATGCCCGGCCGGGTTCGCGGTCGCGGGCGTCGGTGCGCTCGCGAGCTTCGCGCTCATCGCGTTCATGCAGCCGGCCTCGATCGCCATCGGATTCATGGTGATGGTGATGAGTTACCTGTGGTACCGCTACTACGCGACCGACGTCGACCTCAAAGGAGAGTTCTGAGATGACACCAACGCGCACGCCGACGACGGACGAACAGGTGATGACTGACGGCGAACAGCCGATGACTGACGGCGGGCGGGCCGCAGACGGAGGCAGCGACGTGGAACGCGACGACGACGCACAGCACCCCCCCGAGCGCCCGACGGTCCTCGTTCCGCTGGAGGTCCTGGAGGGCGACTCGCTCCCGGTCGGCACGCCGGATCTCCTCGCAAACGCGCACGTGGTGCTGCTCGGCTACCACGTGCTCCCCGAACAGACGGCGACCGAACAGGCCCGCGAACAGTTCGGGCAAAAGGCGATGTCGAAGCTCAACGAGTTCGTCGACGCGCTCACCGAATCGGGTGCGACCGTCGACACGCGGCTCGTCTTCACCCACGACAGCCAGACCACGATCAACCGGCTCATCTACGAGTACGACTGTCTCGCGGTGTTGGTACCGAACAGCGTCGAGCGCCTCGACTCCGTCCTCGTCGCGGTGCGGGGAACGGTCGGCATCGGCCGGAACACGCGACTCGTCGCCGGACTGTTCGCCGGCACCGACATCGATGTCACGCTGTATCACATCCTCGGCAAAGACGAACTCGAAGATGACGCGGAGACGCTGATGAACGGGGTGCAAAGCGAACTCGTCGAACGCGGGATGGCGCCCGACACCATCGACGTACTCATCGAAACCCCGTCCGAACAGTCCGCGATCGACGCGATTACAGCACTCGGCGAAACGCACGACGCGGTCGTCATGGGCGAGACCGATCCGTCGGTCACGACGTTCGTCTTCGGAATGCCGTCCGAACAGNTCGCCGAGCGCTTTCT
>SL_4KL_010_BRINEDRAFT_10000847_pt1 | contig 16362 bp, 19 predicted proteins | sample SodLak_010_BRINE_2_FD_10664 | JGI IMG/M metagenome (IMG submission 10664)
GTGATTGAGGAGATAGACTCCACTCTAACGAACCCGTCTAGTACAAGTTTAGTTTAGTACTTGTTAAAGTCTACTTGTATTAGACTAGGTATTTTGGCATTTTTTGGCCTATTTCAGACCGTCACTAACAAACCCCCACTAACAACACTGTTAGTGAGATTTGGACTGAGGTTTGTAGTATTAAATTTGTTATACTACCATTAAGAGTCTTTTGGTTGTATTGGGGTGAATAAATGTTTAACATTTAACAATAATGTATATCAATATGAATTCTGATTTTAAGATATATCTTGTTTGGTTTTTAGTATTTATTTCTGCATCAGGTGATTTAATAACGACATATATTGGAATTGAATGGTATGGTTTAATTGAATCTAATCCGATTGCGGATTCTGTTCTACAGACTACGGGATTTAGTGGGTTAGTATTTTTAAAATTAGCTATAATATTAATATGCGCTATATTATCAGATAAGTTGACCTATGGGAAATGGTATTATATAAGTCCATTAATACTAATAGTTACATGGGTATTAATAACAATTTATAATTCATATTTAATTAGTATATCTTAAACTATTGTACCTTTATTAAATTGTACTGGTTTTAGTTGTATATTATCACCACAAGAGATATCTTGCTCAGTATCAGGTTCTATTATTTTAATAATTTTGCAGTTTACATTCGGGTCTACGAGTTTATCAGATAATATATTTGTAGTACCAATTATTTCTATTTGTATAGTCGATTTTTCATCATATACTATTTCCCACGTTGTACCTTTTATAGGTGGTTTTTTAAGAATATGATTCTCTACAACGTTAGAAATGAATGTATATGATGGCGTTTTCGTTATGACGGTATAATTTACTCTTTCTATAAATACGTAAAATTCTTCAAAAGTAATATTAGTAATAAGGTCTTTATCATCCATTCTATTATATAATTTATATATTTCTGCGTCTTTCTTTGGTAATTGTTTTTTAAACTCGTTTAATAAATCCATTATGTATAATAGTATCTCTGAAACGGTGTATTCTTCAGGGTAGGTCAAATTATGTATTAATTTTTGATTATTTTTTATATTTATAATATCAATATCATAGAAACTTAGGGGTGAAAAATTATTCGATAATCGATTAATCATATTTTCATTGTATTTTTTAAATAATTTATGTGCCCAATCTTCATCAAATCCAACTTCATTATATTTAGAAAGATATTCTGGGTATTGATATTTCATATAACAGATAATGATATATTATTATATAATATTTGTTATAGTATGATATTAGTTAAGTTCTTTTTCAACGCTTTGATTAATATCATACATTTCATCTATTTGCTTATCGTCTGTGGGTCTTACTTCTATAATATTACCTCCACCACCATTTATTACAATTACTTCTGTATCTTTTTGTATTTCTCCTGTAGGTGTTCTTGCTTGAAATGTACTAGACATACTACCTACATTCCCATTAAGTTTAACTTTACCACTTTGAGGGGTAATTTTTGTTAAAGAATATCCTTTTGTATATTTAAGAGAAGATGCGCCTTTTGTTTTTTCGTATTTTGATGATGTTCCATCATCATACAGGCCTGCTTTTTTATAACCAAATATTGTTAGACCTCCGATTAAAATTAGTAATATACCTAGTATTATAGGATTCGTTATTCCGAATGTAAGACTTATAGCTCCTGTTACAAGCATCGTAATTCCTGCCACAATAAACTGTACCCCAGGAATCAATGCTTCAAGTATAAGCATGAATAATCCGACCGTGAGTAATATGGCAGCAATTGATTCTAATATCATAATTTATATTTTGTTCTATTAGGTTAAAATTATATTGCTATTTTACAATGGTTTTCTACTAATTCCGACTCCATTTGGTGTTGCAACGATGATGTCGTTACGTTTTTTATGGAGTAAGTCACCTCCAATTAATTCAACAGCACCATCTAATTCTCCATAAATAACATCTAATGATATTCCATTACTTTCAATCATTGAAATATCCAGTATGACAACGGTATCATCATGAAGTGCTTCCTTTGCATTTACAAGGTCATCTTGACTCTTTACGTTGACAAATTTTACTTGTTGACCTTCTCCTGGTGGGTTTGAAAGGTCTGCGTTACTTAATTCCGAGTATTTATTCGATGAACGTCCTCTTACAATGTCTTTTAATATACCCATAATTACTATTTTATGTTTAAGTATCATAAATGTTTAACCTGTTTTCACGGAAATAATGATTATTTGCTATATTTAATTATTTTTATACCAAATCACACCCTAAACTTATTACTTATTAGATACATAATATATTTGTTATGTCTGATATAGATTTAGAAACGACGTGTAATAAAATAAGAAAGCATAGAAAAGAGGGGGTGAAATATAGAAAATTAGATGAAAAATTCGATTATTCTTTGGATGAAATCATACGTTGTGTTATTGGTGAAAGCTCAAAACTTACATCTTCAGATGAAGAGCCTATTGATGCACGAGATGATGAACCTTGGAAAGAGAAGTTTGTTATTAAAAAGCTATATATTACAATGGACATGAGATTTACGGAAATGTCAGAATGTATGGATTGTCATTCTGAAACGGCTAAAAAATATGTTGATGAATTTAATGTAAGTCCAATTAAAAGTTCAGATAGAACAAGTAGCCCTCGCGTAAATAAATTACAAAGATTAGGTGCTGAAACAAATGGAGATATTGAAATAAAGTAATTATAAGGATTTTATAGAATTCTATAGGTTGTATTGTATAGTGAAATATAAAATCAAAAAAGATAAGTATAGGTCGTCCTGTATACTACATGTGCAATACGACACAACAGGAAGCGTTGGAGAAGAATTGAATAACATGACCGAAGATGAGCTGGATTTTATTGAGCGAGAAGTGTTCTTCGCATACGATGAAGCATTCAGAGCATATCATCAAGATGGTTTAGATACACGTTCTGCAATTGCATTGTATGAGCGGGCACTTGATACTATCCGTGCGATTCGAACTGTTCGAGATGAAATGACTGAAAAAGAACTTGAAACAGCGAAAAATATTCATAAGACCTTACAGTAATGTAAGGTATGGATTATGAGATAGATAAACAATCAAACAGTCATCAGTTGAAGTTTGCTCTTAATAATGATGATATAATTAATATTCGACCTGATTCAATAATTTCTAAAACAGCTAGCATACGCGTAAATGAATCAAAATCAGATTCAATTTTAAGTTACTTTTCTACGTCAGGAAAAAATTTCCCTGTTAAATCCGTAACTTCAAAAAATAAACGTGGTTTTGTTACAATTTCACCTCCATTACCTGGAGAAATCGTAGCAATAAATTCTGATGAAACAGATGTTAAACTATCTACATTATTTTTTATAGGTTATTGTGGGGATGAGTATAACGTTAAGATTACAGATGGGGTCTTGAATAAAAATGAAAATGTTGCAACAATGGTCCTATCGGATTCAGATAAACCCATATTTTTGTACGGTTTTAATGGAATAAAGACAATTAATCTTGACACTCAACAACAAACAAAAGTAAAAAGAGAATACTTGATTGGTTTGGAAGGAAACGTTAGTCATACTATAGACAAAGAATTTGTTAAAATCGTTGGCCCTGGCGTTGTTTATCTTCATGCTTCAAGTCCTTTTGTAATGATAGACACGTTTGAAAAACTGGGAAACTAATAAGTATACATAAATAGTTAATAATAACGTATATGGTAACAACTATATTAGTTTTAGGCTTAGTTTTGACTATCATAACATTAAATGCTGTCGTTGTAACAGTTAATGCTTATGAAAAGAAAGCACATACGATTTTTGGAAAGTACAATAGACTATTGGAACCAGGTATTAACATTGTTCCACCATTTATATCAAAGACATACGCATTCGACATGCGTACTCAAACTATCGATGTCCCTCGGCAGGAAGCTATTACAGAGGATAATTCCCCTGTAACAGCAGATGCTGTTGTATACATTAAAGTTATGGATGCAAAAAAAGCATTTCTTGAGGTTGATGATTATAAAAATGCAACGTCACAACTCGCCCAAACAACACTTCGTGCTGTATTAGGTGATATGGAGCTTGATGATACGCTAAATAAAAGACAACAGATTAATGCTCGAATACAAGATGAATTAGCAGGCCCAACAGATGAGTGGGGTATTCGCGTAGAAAGTGTTGAGGTTAGAGAAGTTAATCCATCTAGAGATGTTCAGGAAGCAATGGAAAAACAAACAAGTGCAGAAAGAAAACGAAGAGCTATGATTCTTGAAGCACAGGGTGAACGACGTAGTGCTATAGAAAGAGCGGAAGGTGAGAAGAAATCTAACATAATTCGCGCACAAGGAGAAAAACAGTCGGCTGTTCTTGAAGCACAGGGTGAATCCATTAGTACTGTTCTTAGAGCAAGAGCCTCTGAATCTATGGGAGAACGCGCTGTAATAAACAAAGGTCTAGAAACCCTAGAAGGAATTGGACAAGGTGAATCTACAAAGTACGTTATTCCACAAGAACTTACTTCGATGTTAAGTCGCTATGGTAAACATATGACTGGAGGTGAAATATCAGATAATTCTGAATCATTAGAATCACTATCATTTGACCAAGAAACTAGTGAGCTTCTAGGTATTGATGATATTAGTGAAATAATTGGAGAAATAGATGAGTCTATAGATGAGGTTGAAGAAGAAACAGCAGCAAGTATTGAAGACATGGAAGTAGAAGATGTAGAAATGGAAGATGTCGATGACGTTATTTCTGATACGTAATTACTGAACCAACTCTTCAAACGGCGAACTTGCTTCTTCATATGGAAGTTTAACATTCGAAGATGAATCATTCTTGAGTTTCTGGTAACAACGTTTACACACGCTACCAGTGTTACCATACTCACTAACTTGTCTTGCTCTGATTCCACTATACGGTCGTCTACAATTTAAACAGTCAATAATAGGCTCAACATTAACTTTATGTTTAATTTCATCCCATTTTTCTTTACATTCACTACAGAAATCCATATCTTTTGAATATTTGTTTCCTTCCGTAATTCGTTTTTCATTGGTCTGGGTTGCTTTAACTACATTTGTCTTACCACATAATGTTTTAATTTCATCACCAACTACAAGATGATATTCATCATAATGTTTAACTTTTGTGATGTATAGGGGTTTGATATTAGTCATTTAAATCAAATTGAATCTATCTAAACTTAAGTTTAACGATATAATTTTTATATAAAATATCTATAAGTTATGAGTAATATTTCAATAAACAACCGAAATCTATATAGTATACTATACCGTAATTATATGTATGACAGAATCGTTCAATAAACATAATAAAGAAATAGAACCGAACCTGAATAAACAACGTAAATCGTTACCTAATATTGATTTATATGATTTTATATTATTTTCAATACCTGTATATATAGTACTAAGTTTACTCTTATTAAATTTTATATTATCTGTACCTCTATCTATATCTATGTCAATTGGTTCAACAATTAGTGTTATATCTATATTTTATGTATTATTTATTAAACCACCTAACAAAAATACATGCGTGAATTAATAGTTCTCAAGGGTTTGAGATTTTCGTAATGAATAGAATATTTTAAATACATAGGTGAACTATAGGGTAATATATGTCTCCAACAGTGAGCAAATTGGATTTCGGGTCGTTAACACACGAGGATATTAAAAAATCATTTATAAAAATTATAAACATTGTAGAGCCTGAACACCCATATAGTAATAATGTTTACCCAGTTGATGAAGAACAAATCAAATATAGTTATAAACAGAAATCAAGTTCTTACTATGCATCTTGTGGGCCAAGACGTTCAAGAAATAAACCTGTTCTTTTCAAAGCTGATAAATATTATTTTAATAATCAAGAACCAGAACGCATTTTAGCTATTCTAGCACATGAAGTTACGCATGTAACCGTAGGAAGACATTCTAAAGTCGAAAGTGGTTCTCACCCACCCCGATTTTGGCGAGAATTTGGCTTTAATGCACATATACTATTAGATAATTGGAACGAAGTTCAACGATTATTCGGTGATGTTTCTAAAAAAGACTTTATCGGTTATATTATTAAAAACGAAGTGACGACATATAATATTGATAATCGTTATGGAGATGAAATGTTACGTAAACAAGAAATGGCTAATTGGTTTAATAAAACATTGCGAAACTCTTAATTTAGATTATATAGTTTTTCAGGAGAATCCAAAATTATTAAAATACTGACCTCATACTCTAATCAAGAGAAATTCATGGACCTAAAATACCCGATAGAACAACTAAATGAAACGCTTATTAGTGATATTGATTCTGAAGCAAAAGTATTACATCATGAAGTTTCTCAGAATACAAATAAGACAAAAGATAAACATATTATGTTGACAAAAGGAGCTTATGAATTAAGTAATCCAGAATTTCCTTATGAAATTGAAGGTCCACGAAAATTACATTCTCGTCTCATAACACAAAGTAATAAATTAGCTATCAAATCACACCTTCAAGAACTTGAAGAACATAATTTTAGTGAAAAAAATTCTCTACTATCGATTGAAGAAATCAATCACGAAACAAATGTCACTGTGGATGATTTAACAATCCAACCTCAAAAAGAAAAAGCAAAAGAAATGATTAATCTGATTAAATATTCATATAGAGCATATAATGTGGAACGACCGATTTTCTTTATTAAAAAAGGGAATTGGAGAAATAGAAATCCAGATAAAGATATTATTAATGAATTACAGAGTGTTTTAGACTCTAAAGATATTAACACACAAGCATGTTATAAAACAGCATTTCTTGCAACACATGCTTTACGGTCTCAAACAAATATAGATAAAGATAGAATATCTTATTGTGAAGGAATGGCTGTACCAAAGTATGGAGGCATACCAAATCAACATGCGTGGTTAGAAGTGGATAATCAAGTTATTGAGTTGACGTGGCAATGGAGTGGCCCGAATCCATCATCAAGTCTATATTATGGAGTCCAAGTTTCTTGGAAAAAAGTTTACTCGAAAATGATGGACCGACCAACATATTCTTCTGTTTTTATGCCTGATGAAGAATATTATTCACAACCAGCCGTACAAAGAGCGATTCAAGAATTTCGTGATAAATAACGTTAAATAATCTTTATTAATTGAAAGTCATGTTTCTATATTATTCTTTATTCGTTTAAGTTTATTTTGTTTATGTTTAAATACAATATCGCTGGTTTTAATGGCTGAATTTTCTGTATATCCTAGTTCGTTAACCATGTAATTTATACACTTTTCTTTTATATCTTCTGTTGGCGTATTTTTGGGAGGGTTTTGCCAATTAAGAGGGTTCAAATTATTGTGTTCATGAAATACATCTTCCCAATTGTATGTTTCTAATATTGTAGATATTACTGGAGCTTCCCTTAGCGGAATATCTTCAACTTCAAAGTCTTCATCCCTTTGTTTCCATAAGTATTTATTCAATGGTTTAATTATTTGTTCACGTCTCATATTGCGAACTTTTTTATTGGGTTCTGAATCACTTTTATACATTGAACTTGTTGTTCCTAAGTATGTTTTTTCAAATTCTTTTAGTATTAATTCATCACATTTTTCCATTTCTTTATCTTCCCATAGATATAAATTATTTATATACTGTGATATTGATTTTTCAGAGGCTTTTCTTTCTGAAAGTATTGATTCAATAATATCTTTTTCTTGTTGTTCAAAGATATATTCTTTAACTTTTAGTACTCTATTTTCAAATGAATTTATTTCTAACTCACTAAATATCGGTGCTTCTGATAATCCTTTAACGAGCATATTAAGAACATCATCAGGTAAATAAACATCATCCTCTATATTTTGTTTATTGTCATCATAAAACATAGCTCTTAATATATCTCGTGTATAGGTTACAGGAATACCAAATGTACCATCATCATCTTTTACTTCAATATCAAATTCATCAATTGGTTTTCTACCATCAGGTGTTTCTATATAACCTCTATCAAGTAATAGAGCTACTTCTACTAAAGATAAATCTTTTTCTTCTCTAAGAGATAATCTTGTTACAATAGTATATAAAGCAACGGCTTCTATTACATGCGGAGCAAATTCAATATCATTTACTATTAATGAATCTCTTATATTGTGTTCTTTTTGTTCACTCGTAATTTCTTTTCGTATTAGTTTTGATTCATCTTCTATGCTTGTAAGATAGTTAATTTCATATTGTAATATTCTTCTTTTTATAGCTTTTAATGGGTCAAAGCTATGGATTTTCGTTAGTTCATTTTCTGGATTTCGAATTTGTCCTTCTTGGGATTTGGATTTTATTTTTTGAATTAAATCTGGATTTGATATGAATACGGGTACAGTATCAACATCAAACCCAATTTTTTTATCTATTTTCGCATGCCCTTCATCAGGTATATTTAAGAGATGCGTTAGTATATCTGCATGTTTAGTTGCATCTTCTACGACTGTTAACCCATTATTACCTTGCGATAAAACTCCGTCGTAACTAAATGCTTGAGGATTTTTTCTTCCACGAGAATCTAACATCTGAAACATTGATGGCATCCATGCACCCATTAACCTTTCTTTTATACTCCCATCATCTTCGGCTGTAAGTATACCTATTCCTTTTGTTTCGTCTAATATGTATCGTCGTACTCTAAAGTGTTTTTCGTCCGTGATGCTAGAGAATAAATTATCTATGTTTTCTTTCTCGTAGTATTTTTTAATTGTATTATATGCTTCCTGACTAAATGGGTCTAATTCTACATTTAGTTGCAAGTCAGAATTTATCTGTTTCTTAATTTTCATTCTAGATTCTTTAGGTAGTACGCTGAGTGGATTTGATTGAACTGGACTAGTAAACCACTCTGATTCATCTACAATAGTATCTTGACTACTTGAACCATAGGATAAGCCACTGTTTGTTGCGTTTAATGACGATATATTCCATTCTATAGTATATTTTTTACCTTTTTCTGTTTTAGAGTATTCCTTGAGTCCATTTATTAAACAGCGTTTTAGTTCAGATTTTCCTGTTGCTGTAGGTCCTGAGAATAGAATTATCTTTTGCATTCTTTGATTACTATTTACAATTACGCGTAGGTCTGTTACAAATTTGTTTAGTTCATCTGTATTTCCTAGAACAGCATGCTCTCCATCATTAGCAGGGTCATCAAAGAACACATATCTCTCTTTTTCCTCACCATTCTCGAAAACTTTTCTTTTTCCAAAGTGTTCTATAGCATCTAATAGATATTTATGCGCAGTCCGACCTATAAGAGGGTCATCAAACAAGGCCGTAACAAACTGTTGTATGGTTTTAGGTCTATCTACGGATTTGCTAAGTTCCTCATTCGCGGAATTTATTATTTCATTTGTTTTTTCTTCACTTGTCATGTTTATTTACTCACCTATTGTCTATTTCTTGTTTTGCAACGATTGCTCCAGCAAATTCAAGAACGTCTTTTGCACCTTTTCGTGAATATCCTTTATCTGTGAGGGCTTTAATCCAGTTATTTGAGTCATCTTCTTCCTCAATATCTCCACTACTAATTAATGCACTGAAATTAATATTATGCTTCTTTTCTTGCCATATTTTCTTTTCAAGGGCACGCTGTAATCGTTCATTATCTGTTGGTTCGAAAGATTCCCCTCGTCTTGCTCTTCTAGACACCCAGTTAGATACTTCTTGTCGGAAATCGTCTTTTCTATCTTCAGGTATATCTAATTTTTCTTCAACAGAACGAAGGAATACTTCATCAGGGTCCTTTGGTTGTCCTGTTAATTCATCATCAACAGTATCATCATCAATGTAAGCCATTACATGGTCTAAGTATTTTTCACCTTGATTTTTAATTTCTTCTGGGTCATATGCAAGGGCCTCACGAACATCTTCTACAGCACGTTTTTCATATTCATTTCGAACAAGCTCAAGATAATTCATATATGTCTCTAATTTATCTTGACGCACACTACCACGATTACCAAGATTATCTTCCAAATAATCTAGAACTGTTAGTGGGAATAGATTTGTTTCTTCCTGTTTATCTAATGAATTTAATGTTTCATCCATTATTGCAGATGCAACTTCGTCACTGGTAACACGAGATGATACACCAAACATACCTTCTTTATTTTCTCCTTGTTTCAAAGCTTCTTCTCGAAGTTTTTCAACATCAATATCATCATCACCAGTTCCATTGTAAGCTAGTGCCTTTTGAATCATTGTTATGGTTTGGCTTTGTGGTTCATATATCCGCGTTAATACAGCGAATAATGAGGTCATGTCTAATGTATGAGGTTCAACGTGAACTTCAGGAATATCTGCGTTGTTGATATGTTTTCGATGAATACCAGATTCGTTTTCATATGAAAGTATGTATGGGAAATCAATACGTTCTGTTCTATCCATAAATGCTTCCATCTTGTCATCATCAACTTTGTCTTGGTACTCTGGTAGATTTGTTCGACCAACAATAACTTGGTCAATATCTATACGAGGATTATTTTTTGGTTTAATTGTTTTNTCTTGNGAAGCATGTAAGAAGTCATATAAGAATTCTCTCTGTAATTTCAGAAGTTCTTCACCAGAGAATAATCCTCTATTAGCATTACAGAATGCCCCACCATAATCAAATGCTCTTGGGTCTGATTCTCCATAGATAGCAAGTTTAGAATAATTTACGTCTCCTGTTAGTTCTGTCTCATCCTGATTCTTTTTATCTTTAGGTTCGAATGTCTCTATACACTGCCTTTTATTTTCATTGGCTGTTAATCGTACAACTTCTATATGATTTTCCAGTACTTTCTCTAAATCATCATCGTAATGAGATAATAACTTATCCATATAGAATTCACTTTCAGGGTCTAATTCTTGTTCATTCTTTATAGTATATGGAGCAGATAGATTATTATTTATATCATCAATAATCTGTTCTCTCTGAGAATGTGGTAATAATACTAATGGGTCTTGATTCATTGGGCTTCGGACCTTATCATCAGCTTTATCTTGGTCATGTATGATATCACATAAGTCAACCCATCTAAATGTATACATTCTACCTTCGTCTGTTAGTGTATAGTGTTCAAAATAGGACCTAACTGTTTTATCAAATGCAGATTTACCGCTTCCTACAGGCCCAAGTAACAATTTGATACGTTTTTCAGGACCTAATCCACGCGCACCTGATTTTATTTTGTTTACGAACGAGTGAATTGATTCGTGAACTTCTTTCCCAAAGAAAATGTTTTCTCCATCATTCAATGGGTCTTCAGAAACCATTTTATATTCAACTACATTCCATTCATCATTATATTCTGAACCATAGTAGTCAAACATATCTGATAGTCTTTGATGTGCAGAACGCGTTATTTCAGGGTTATCTACAACTTCATTTAAATACCACCTGTAATCTTTGGATTTACGTAAATCCTCTGGCATCTGTTCCTTGTATTCTTTACTTAATCTACCAAGTGTGTCGCTGGTACTCATACTATTTATCTAATAATAATATATTCATCAACATTGATAAAGCTTACTCGGATTAATCAAAATTATTGTATAGTTATTTTACTGTAGAAGAAAATATACTGTTATAGATATAATACTAAAATATGACTGACTTGTATTCTCTGTTATATTCAACAGGAGGTGCGATTATAATTGGAGCCATCATAGGTTCTGTCGCAAGACGAATGGCAAATGTAATCGCTTTTATTACAGGTATTCAGATTGCATTCTTTACGTATCTTGATTATATTAATATAATCGATATTAACTTTGACGCATTTACAAAAATTATAGATACAATACGTGAATTATTCACAACATTACGGTTCCCTGACAATGTAGAAGCTATGGAAGTGTATAGTGCGGGAGGTATAGTGAGTGGTTTTCTATTTGGATTAATTATAGGATTTTATAGAGTTTAAGACTCTTTTTTTATAACCATTCGTCTGGTTTTGTATCATAGTCGATTTCATCTGCTTTAATGTCTTCGTAGCTGGTTTCTTTTTCTGTAATTCTTTCACCATCGTATGATATTAAAACACCTTCTTCTATATTATCTTCTTTTTTAATTGTTTTTAGATGAACAGGTCTACCCCATAGTTCAAATATCTTCTTTAGGACTTTTTTAGCTTTCGTCAGATTCATTGGGACGCCATTATACTGATGTTTAAGTAGTAGATGTCCTGAATTGTTATAATTTTTATCTGCGGCAACGACTTTAGGTTTCCCGCTATTTGTTATCTGTAAAAGCAATTTTTTCTTTACAGATTCTAAATCTGTTCCTGAAACTTCCATTTTTCCTGTCTGAGGATTATGTTCGTATGCAAAGTATTTTTGGTCTGTTATAAATTCTTCTGTGAGGAAGGCATCTATAAATGTAATATCATTATGAGTCTCTCTAATTTCTCTCATTTTTGCCCACCCTCTTTCATAGTCAACATCTTCTAATGCGTCTTCAATACTATCATATTTTTCATCATCAAACATATATCTAGATATAGCCTTTAATTCTTCTTGAGAGATAGATAATATAAATCCTCTGTTCTGGTTTCTAAGTAACGAATAATTTCTTTCATATGGTACAGACATATCTCTATTTTCATCTAATATTTCATTTACTTCTTTTATATTAATAACTTCACTGAAGTTTCTCCATGTTATACCTTTTACTCTTAGTAATTTATCGATAACTTCTTTTCTATTAACCTCGTTTTCGATATATTCCCATAATTCTTTTCCAATTTTATATGGATTAAATCCAGGTGAAGCTAATACACTTGATTGTTTATCGGCGTATTGTATAATTTCATCTGGTTGTGCATACGCTTCATTTGCCATGATAATAGACTCCCAAAATGCAGCCCAACCCTCATTCATTATTTTTGTCCGTGCTTGAGGTGCAAAGTAATATGCTTCTCTCCGAAGCATTTTCAATATTGATTTTTGCCAATCTTCGTAGTCTTCTGCCTTTTGTGTGTCTGTATTATATTTCTTACCGTGTTTTAATAAGAATGCTAGAACATCTGGTTCTAAACTATCTGCTTCTGCATCATTTTCATCTTGACCTAAATCATTAAATACATGGCGTTTTACTTCATCTGAAACATCTAATGAATTTAGTTTATCTTCGATTGTAGGTTCATCTATATCTTTATCTTCTGAATCTATATCACTATATCCCTTTATTGGGTCAATTGTACTATCTATGCATAATATACAGTCAATCCATTCCTCGATTTTTTCTTGATTAAGATTAGGGTCTTCATAATATGATTCAATTATTTTCGCATGTCTTTCTAACATTTCCGCAGCGTTTGGTTTATTTTCAAAATAATAATTATTATCAAAGAAGTCAGCATGTGCTTCAACATGAGCTATAACACCCTTATGGTCATCGACACTATTTGATACCTGATTAAATGCGTTTGCAGGTGTATCGTGGTTGACTAATTCAAATATTTTACCCCCTAAGTACGTATCTTGTTTTCGTCTTCGTTCATATTTCATTCCCCATCTCCAGTGAGGGTATCTTACCTGAAAACCATCGTATGCTGCTAACTGATTAATTTCATCATGGTCTACTAACCAGTAATTTACTTTTGGGGGCGACAATCCTAATTCATAAGCTATATCATGAATTTCATCCGCCGCATTTTTTAACTCGCGTAACGTTTCATCATCTACATTTAATTTGTTTTTATTTGTTGTCATAATAATCACTCTACAGTATCTAAGATAACTCTTATTGCATCTAATACGTGTTCTTTACTCTTTACATTCGCTATTCTATACTCTGTTTCACCTCTAAATTCTGCATTTAACATTTCTCCAACATGTGCATTTGTTGAGAACGAATTTTCGGGTTGAACTTCAACATATGCTTGCCTATTGGCATTTATTTCTCGCATTTTTGGAATTAAATTTTCTTTCGTATCTCTCTGCCTGTTTTCACCATCACCAGCAGCAAATATGAATCTATTCCAAGACTCCCACGGGTATTGAGGGAGTATTTCATTTTCCATTAACTCATATGCACTAGATATTCTTGTACCTCCGCCAGACTTTATTCCAAAGAACTTATCACGATTAACAATCCAAGCACTTGCATCATGTGCAATATAGACGAAATCGACATTATCATACTTACCCTGCAAATACCAGTCAAGAGGTGTAAATATCCGTTCTACTAAGTCTCGCTTTTTTTCTCGCATACTAGCACTTACATCCCGAATATTAATTACAACAGCATTTTGTTGTGGTTTTTCAACAGTTTCAGGCGACCTATATCTTTCATCGTCTCGCCTAAATTTCATATTGGAATAAGATTCTGTTGGTGGATGACGATTTAGTTCTCGTTCAATNTCTTCAACACTATCATACTTCGATTTTTCATCTATAGAATCATATAGTTCTTCTATTTGGGATTTTGAAATATTAAGATTTTTATTTCTTGCCCATTCCCATACCCGCTCCACGCCATATCCCTTAACACGCAACATTTCTTTGATATATTCTGTATCAACGAACATTGCTGCATGTCTTTTTATAGCTTGTTTGAAGAGGTATTCTGTATCAAGTGTACTGTTTGGTCCTGCTCGTCTTGTATCATTATATGCGCCTTCTACAACTTCAACAACTTTCTGTCCTTTTTTCTCAAAATCTAGGCCTAATTCATTATCTAATTCTTTAGCGAATTCTTCAGGGTCCATCTGATAATATTGATGCTCTTCAGATTCATCCCCAGGGTCTCCTGGTTCACCTTCTGAATTATCATCAACAGGCTGCCCTTCTTCGGCATCACCCTGGCCAATTCCTCCCATTTTTTTCTTATCATATACAAATTCAGGTAAATCAATTATTTTTATTGGTACATTAATGTTTTTACCTAACTTTCCATGTTTAATGAATTCTTTTAAATCCATTCGGTGTTCTTCACCGATTTTATGGAATCTATTCACATCTCTGTTAATACGGCTCATGTTATATATTACCTATATGATGGCAACAATTAAAAAACAATTGGTGTTTTTGACAAAATTCATATCAGTTTGTAACAAAATATTAGCCTATAGGTATTTTAGTATATGCTAATGAAACGCAAAACATACAAAGATTTCTATGACCTTTTTGGTCTTCCAACAAACGCAGATGAATCTGAGATAAAAGAACGAACAGACAGTTTTATCAAGAAATTTCATCCTGACATAGCAGATGAAAATATAAGCGTCACAGAAAAACAATTTAAAGTGTTAAATGAGGCTAGAGATACGTTGTTAGATGAAGATAAAAGAAAGGAATACGATGATTTAGGTCATAAACTATATGTGGATGAGAATTACAAGAATGAATTTGAAGGATTTAATTTTAAAGGTCGAAATACTATCAAGGAAGGAAAAATGGCGGATGAAGATGATGTGGATGAACTCATAAAAACAAATTATAATCATATGGAAGACGTTACAAAAGAGATGAATAAATTCAACAAAGATGATGAAGTAGAGGAGGAAATAGATACGCGTAAAGTAAATAGTAAAAATGAAGGTTCTAGTATACTATTGATTGTACTCCGTATATTTAATAACAAATTCATTAAATATTCCTTTAATATATTTTTCTTACTAGGTTTCTATACATTATTGTATGTGATATTTAATTTACTCACAGTTGTGTTTGCTGTTTTACTAACAGTAGGATTGCTTTATGTTCCTATTGTACGAAATATTTTCTTCTAAAACTACTGTACAACAACTTGGTCTTTTATTGCTGTTACGGTTTCGGAACCAATAAGAAAACGCCCTTCATCATCTTGACGGTACTTTAGTCTGTTTCGTTTTTGTTGCGTGATATTATCATCAGGCGTAACAATTAAATTTCTTAATTCGCCTGTACTATAGTCAATTGTCACATTGTGTAGTTCACCTATTACAGAACCATCTACATCTACAACGGTTTTTTCAGCAAGGTTTTTTGTAAATATTTCCATATATTATATTATTATATTCATATGAAATAAAACATAGGGTTAATTTTGTTATTTGACACTAGACCCAATACCTACATCTTCCACACTAACAAGTTCAATGTTAGACCCTGAAACATCATATGTAACTTTATATGGGCCTGTTAATTGAAGTTCTTTTGCGGCTTCTTGATTTGAATTTTTTAGTTCTTTAACAACAGATTCTCTTTCTTCTGGGTCTGACATTCTAACCGTGAATGATATTAGCTGTTGTTCTTGTTCCGATTTATCTGATTCTTCACTTTGTGTATCTTCA
>SL_4KL_010_BRINEDRAFT_10000850_pt1 | contig 16332 bp, 20 predicted proteins | sample SodLak_010_BRINE_2_FD_10664 | JGI IMG/M metagenome (IMG submission 10664)
CGGCTCGAGCCGCTCGACTGCGGCCCGCCGATCGAAGGCGTCCGGGTCGTACTCGTGAGCGGTCCAGCCGTGGTCGGCGTCCGCCGGATCGAACTCGGGGGCCCCAGGGCCGACGATCAGTTCGGCGGGAGAAACGCGGTTGAGCTCCTCGGTGATCGCGTCAGCGTCGCCCGCGGTGACGAGACACTCGCCGGTCGAGACGTCCACAGCGGCGAGCCCGATTCGAGGTGAAGCACCGTCAGCGGCGGCGTCGGCGTCCACCGCCGCTGCCACCGCCGCGACGTAGTTGGTCGTCCCGGCGTCGAGGAGATCGTCCTCGACGACCGTCCCGGGCGTGATCACTTCCGTGATCGCACGGTCGACCAACCCGGACGCTTGCTCGGCGTCCTCGATCTGGTCGCCGATCGCAACGCGGTACCCCGCATCAAGCAGCGATTCGAGGTAGGGCGCGGCGTTCTCTATCGGCACTCCGGCCATCGGGTAGTCGCCGGTGGAGTCGGACCGTTCAGTCAGCGTCACCTCACACACACGCGCGACCGTCTCGGCCGCCTCGCAGAACGCCTCGTAGAAGTCGCCGACCTGAAACAAGACGAGCGCCTCCTCGTGGGCGGCACAGAGGTCCGCGTACTGCGAGAGCATCGGGGTGAGCTCCTCGCGGGCGGCGGCTATCCCCGGTGGGAGCCCCGTCGCCATCTCGTGATCCGCCGTTGGCATACCACTGATCCGGGCGTCCGCGCTCATAAACGGTGCGGAGGTGGGCGCAAGCGGAGCGCGCGACGATAGCGGAGCGGCGGGCGTCCGAGCGTGGTCGCGATGGGGGCCCCCGAGACGCTTACAACCCTGGAACACCGATCACGCACGTGACGAACCGTCCGATCATCGTTGGTCTGGCCGCGACGTTCATCGGACTAACGGCCCTGCTCTTGATTGCCGGGGTCGTGGTCTCGCCGGTGCTTTTGGTCGTCGCTGTGCCGTTCGCGGTCGTCTCCTACTTCTTGTGGTACCACGCCAGCGGCCGGCTCCGCGACCGTGTCCATCGTGAAGCGACCCGTGCGGGACCGACGGAGCGCGAGCGAGCTCGTCAACGCGCGAGAGCGGCCGAAAACCGACGGTACGCGTATCAAGCCGCCGGGACGACGGACGGTGGTCGCTCCGGATCGACTCGCGGTGCGGGCGCGAGCGATCCACGAGACCGGGCGCCGCGGTCCGACCGGATGACCGAGCGCGACGCGTACGAGACGCTCGGTCTCGATCCGAGCGCCGATCAGGAGACGATCCGGTCGACGTATCGGGACCGAGCGAAGCGGCTCCACCCGGACACGGAGAGCGGAGACGAGGGCGCATTTAAGAAGCTGAACGAGGCGTACGAGATTCTCAAACGCTAGCCGAGATCTCACGGCCGCGTTACCGACCACTGACCGCGTTACCGACCACTGACCGCGTTACCGACCACTGACCGCGTTACCGACGATCGCCTCCGCCTTCGCGAGCTCTTCGCGCGTATTAACGTTCATAAAAGTACGCTCTGTCGTCCGCGCTTGCACCGTCTCGCTGTCAACGATGACTCGATCCAACTCTTTGAGCGGCGCGAGCAGCTTTCGATCCCCACGGGCCAACGCTCGGTCGCAGGCGGTCGCCATCGCGCTCGCGCGGTACGCGGCCTGCGTGGTCTGGAACCACCCGTCGTCGAGCTGTGGGACCGCGGCATCTCGATTCACCGCGTCGTCGACGAGCGAGGCGAGGAACGCGGGGTCGACGAACGGCATATCGCATGCGACGACCGCGACGTACTCGTTCGACGCGACCCGACAGGCGTTACGGATCCCTGCCACCGGTCCCAAATCTGGCTCATCGTCGAGCGCCCACCGGACCGGTAGCGTAACCCCGTCGAACGCGGTCGCGATCGCGTCCCGCTGTTCGGGCCGGCAGTTGATCACGAGCTCGTCGACGACGGGGTCTCCCCCAGCGGCGCGGGCGGCACCCGGTGGAATGGGATCATCTGTGCCCGTGAGACGGTCTGCAACCCGACGGACCATCGGAACGCCACCGAGTTCGGCGACCGATTTGTCGACGTCGCCGAAGCGTGTCGACCGTCCCCCTGCGAGGATGGCACCGCTGGTCATATGTGAATCGTCGCGGGCGATCCACTTCGCGGTTGCGGTGACTCTACGCAGCCGAGATCGGGAGCCGACCGCTCCTCGTCACAGCGACCGAGATCCGGGCGAAAGCGACCCGTTAAGTGCCCGGAGACCCTTCATATTACCATGCCAGAGGCCACGGATCTGGAGGAGCTGAAGCGGGGGACCGAACTAATCAAGCGCGGCTTCGCACAGATGCAGAAGGGGGGCGTCATTATGGACGTCGTCAACCGAGAACAGGCCCGCATCGCCGAGGACGCCGGCGCGGTCGCCGTGATGGTGCTCGAGAACGTGCCGGCGGATATCCGAAAGCGCGGCGGCGTCGCACGGATGCCGGACCCGGAGCGCGTCCCCGAAGTCATCGACGAGGTGTCGATTCCCGTCATGGGAAAATCGCGAATCGGCCACCGCAAGGAGTCGGAGATCCTGGAGGCGCTCGGTGTCGACATGATCGACGAGAGCGAGGTGCTCACCCCCGCGGACGACGAGTACCACACCGACAAGCGTGACTTCGAGTCGCCGTTCGTCTGTGGCGCCCGGAACCTCCCAGAGGCGCTTCGCCGAATTCGCGAGGGAGCAGCAATGATCCGGACGAAAGGCGAGGCCGGTACCGGCGACGTCAACCAAGCGGTCAAACACCAACGGACGATCAAAAAACAGATCCGGACGCTCACCGGGCTCAACTACGAGGAGCGCGAGAAATGGGCCCGCGAACACGGCGCACCACGCGATCTCGTCCACGAAACCGCCGAGGCCGCCCGGCTCCCGGTCGTCAACTTCGCGGCCGGTGGCATCGCGACGCCTGCAGACGCTGCGCTGATGATGTATCACGGCTGTGACGGCATCTTCGTCGGCTCAGGCATCTTCGGTGCGGAGGATCCCGTCCGGATGGGTGAGGCTATCGTCGAGGCAGTCAACAACTGGGACGATCCCGAAGAACTCGCTCGGATCGCCTCCGGGACCGGGAAGGGAATGAAAGGGCAGTCAAACGACTCGATCCCCGAAGAAGAGCGGCTCCAGGGTCGCGGCGTCTGATCCGGCCGCCGGCTCGAAGCTGTGGCGTCAACGCCGACGCACGCGGCGATAGTGGGCGGGTGTGTGTGCGATTACACCCCCATATTCGAAAACATACTACCGATTTCGTTTTCTACGCAGCGTAACCGTAAATGGTTATTTCACGAGCAACACAGCTAAGTATGTGCTATTGATAGGTTGTATCTGTAATGATTCATCGGCGCACGTTTCTCACTGCCACGGCTGGCGGGATGGCGACGGCGCTTGCCGGCTGCGTCGGTGACGACGGCGGGGAAACTGCTGCGATCCGCGGCGAAACGCTGACGCTAACGACGACGACGAGTACATACGACACGGGGCTACTGGGCGCGGTGAACACCGCGTTCGAAGACCGCTACGGTGTCACGGTCGACGCCGTCGCACAGGGAACCGGAGCGGCACTCGAAACCGGACGGGCAGGCGATGCTGACGTCGTGATGGTTCACGCCCGCTCGCTCGAAGACGAGTTCCTTCAAGACGGGTACGGTGTCAACCGCCGTGATCTCATGTTCAACGATTTCGTCGTCGTCGGTCCCGACGACGACCCGCAGGAGTCGATGACACCGAAGACGTGACAGACGCGTTTCGGGCAATCGCTGAACACGAGTCCGTCTTCGTCTCGCGCGGCGACACCTCCGGAACCCACACGAAAGAGCTCGCTATCTGGGAGGCGGCCGGCGTCGAACCCAGCGGGGAGTGGTATCGCGAGGCCGGCAGCGGGATGGGTACAGTGCTGAATCAGGCGGATCAGACGCCCGGCTACACGCTCGCCGACCGCGGGACGTTCCTCTCCCAGCGGTCCGCACTCGATGTTTCGGTCCGCGTCGAGGGGCCGATCGAAGGCGGACCAGAGCTCCTTGCGAATCCGTACGGTGTCATCGCCGTCAACCCCGGAATCCACGAGAACGTCAACTACGACCTCGCGATGGCGTACATCGGGTTCATCACATCTCGCGACGGGCAAGCGATAATCGAGGAGTACTCGGTCGACGGTGAACAGCTGTTCTTCCCCGAAGCGGTCTCTGCGGATCCGAACTTCCGGCAGTACGTCCCCGAAGGCTGGACATCGAACGAGCGGTGAATAAGACCGATGATCGAACTGATTTCGTCAACCGGACTCATCGCAGACGGCGTTGCTCCGCTCGTCGTCGAGTTCCCGTTCGAGCGCAACTACGTCGAGAGCGTTATCTCCGTCTCGTTGTACGTGAGTCTCACGGCGGTCCTGATCAGTACGCTTGTGAGCCTTCCGATCGCGATGCTCGTCGGGTTTTCGGAGTTCCCCGGTAAGAGGTTGGTCGTCGCTCTGATCAACACGGGGATGGGCCTCCCGAGCGTGGTCGTCGGTCTCGTCGTGCTGTTCGCCGTCTCGAATCAGGGGCCGCTCGGCGGCTTCGATCTCGTCTTCACCAAAGAGGCGATGATCATCTCGCAGTTCGTCCTCGCGACCCCGGTCATCACCGGTGTGAGCTTGGCCGCGGTGAGTAGCGTCGAAGACGGAGTCCGCGACGCTGCGTATGCAATTGGTGGAACGCGTCTCGACGTCGCACTCGTGACGATCAAAGAGGCTCGGTACGGAGTCGTGACCGCCGTTTTGGCCGGGCTGGGGCGAGCGATAAGCGAAGTGGGATCGGTGCTCATCGTCGGCGGCAACATCGCCGGTGCCGACGGCACGTCCGTCACGCGGACGCTCACAACGGCGATCCAGCTCGAAGCTCGGCAGGGACGCTTCGAGCTGGCGATGATCCTCGGTGTGATCCTCGTCACGCTCGTCCTGCTGATTAACGGGCTGGTTCTTCGGTTCGGAGGTGGCCGCAGATGAGACGGCGACGGAACCGACAAGCGCATCAACGGAAACAGCCGCAGCAATCGCCGCAACGACACCAACACCAGCAGCAACATCAGCAACACCAGCAGCAACATCAACACCAGCATCAGCAACATCAACACCAGCATCAGCAACATCAGCAACAGCGCCAGCAACGACAGCAAAGAGGAGCACAGAGGACGAGCAGCCGTCTCGCGCTCAACTCCGTCAGTCACGGATTCGATGATACCGACGTTCTCGACGAAGTAACGCTTGCGGTCGAAGGCGGTGAAACGGTGGCGATCATCGGTCCCTCCGGGACCGGGAAAACGACGGTACTCCGACTACTCTCTCTGTTTTACGAGCCGGACAGGGGGGCGGTCGGGGTGGACGGCACGGACGTCTGGGCGCTGTCCGAGCGCGAACGGCTCGCCGTTCGGCGGCGAATCGGGATGGTGTTTCAATCTCCGAACCTCTTCGACGCGACTGTCCGTCACAACGTGAGCTACGGGCAGCATATCCGCCGGCGGTGGCGCGATCGGCTGATGCACTGGTTCTCGCGGCTACGTGGTGAAGAGCCGAGTACCGAGGTCGCCGAGGCGTTGGACCTCGTCGGGCTCGCAGACGCAGAAACGAAGCCGGCGGCTTCGCTCTCCGGGGGAGAAGCACAGCGCGTGGCGTTCGCCCGTGCCATCGCGTACAATCCGGCGTTTCTGCTCCTCGACGAGCCGACGTCCGATCTCGACCCACGGAACACCGCGGTTATCGAGGCGGCGATCGAGGCGGCGCGGGCACGCGGGATCGGCGTCGCCATCGCCACCCACGACATGCATCAGGCGGAGCGTGTCGCCGATCGCGTCGCGGTGATGCTCGAAGGGAGCGTTATCGAGTTCGGACCCACGGAACGCGTATTCACCGATCCCGACGATGCTCGTGCACGGCAGTTTATCCACGGTGAACTCGTCTACTGAATCGAAACAGACAACATGCTACTCGCTCCCGAACAGACACCGAACGATGGATGAAACGAGTGGACAGGGGCGTGCCGCTCTCGTCCGAGACGGCGTCGAGCTTGACGAACGGGACGTGACGTTGCTCCGGACGATTGATCAGACCGGCTCGGTAGCGAAGGCATCGACGAATCTCGGTCGCTCGCGTGCACGCGATCTCTCCCGGATCGACGCGCTCGAATCGGTGTTCGGCCCCTTAGTCGAACGACGTCGCGGTGGAAGCGGTGGCGGTGGAAGCACGGTGACCGACAGCGCGATGCGCCTGATAAACCAGTACGAACGGCTTCAGGCCGCACTCTCCGCGACAGCACACGTTCCCGAAACCGTTCTCGAAGGGACGGTGGTATCGATTTCGGGTGAGCTGGCCGCCGTAACGACGAGCGTCGGCAGTGTCCGCGGGCTCCACGATAGCGTCGCTCCCGGTGACGCCGTCCAAGTCCGGATCGGAGCGGACTCGCTCACCGTTCTCGATCCGGCTGCCGACCGAGACCCCGATTTGACGAGCGCGAGGAACCGCCTCTCCGGAACGGTTACGACGATCGAACACGGCGAAACGGTGTCAACCGTCTGTATCGACGTTTCTGGGACCCTATTTCGCGCACTTGTGACGGACGACAGCGCTGATCGACTCGAGTTAGCCGAGGGACGCGAGGTCGTACTCACCTGGAAGGCGACGGCGACACGGCTCAGCTAACGTGTGGCGTTGACCACTGGGACTCGCTCCGAATCAGGCGATGTCCGGCGCCTTTTCTCCGGCCGGAATCACGCTCTCTAACCAGTTCTCTTCCGGCGGGAGCGGACACGAGAACGTCTCGCTGTACGCACAGAACGGGTTGTAGGCGAGGTTCAAATCGAGGGTAACGACGTCACCGTCAGTGAGCCGTTCGTTCGGCTCGAGCTCCATGTATCGGCCCTGGTGGTACGTCTGCTGGCCGGTCGTTTTGTCGCGAAACGGCACGAATATCGTCCCGTTATCGCCCTCCTGCCGGTAGCCGGCGAGGGTGTGTTCCGTCCCGCTGATCTCGAAGGCGAAGGTGACGACCCGGAGATACCGGACCGGATTGCTTGCGGTCGTCTCCATCTCGATGGAGTCGGGATCGTCGTGAACGGTCACCGTCGCCTCGACGCGGTAGTCGGGGGAAGGCGGAAAGTAGTCGAGCCCATCGAAGGTATCGCGGTGCTCCGGGGGTATCGGCGACTGCGGATGCTCGTCGAAGAACTCGTCTTTCTCACGGCGATTGGCACGGAGTCGCTCGGCGTAGTCGTCGTTCATACCCGACAGAACGGATCCCAGCGGTTTCAGCGCCGCGGTTCGGTCACAGCGCCTGTAGCGCCGCCAGACAGTCGTCGAGATCTCGTGTCGATGTCGCCAGCGAGAACCCGTCGACACGAGCCAAATCCGCGGCATGATCCCAGAGATCTCCGTCTTCGATCCCGTGAAGCACGACCGCGTTCGGGGTCGGACTCACGACACGCAGGGCGACCAGCGGCGATTCGCCGCGCGTGACGCCGGTAAACACAAGGGCGCGATTCGTCGACTGACCGTACAGCCGGTAGAACTCCTCGCTCGACAGGCGAGTGATCGCCTGGATGGAGTTGATAACGGTGTGACCGTTCACGTGGTCTGCATCGCCGCGAACGACTTCCGTCGCTCCCATCGCCTCGTAGAACTCCTCCAGTGGCACCGCGGTCGAGTACTCGCGGAGGTCGTGGACGATGTCGCTCTCGAAGCCCGCGGAGAGTACTCGAGCGTACTGGCGGAGCCGGCCGCCGCCTCGACGCTCGTCGATATCGAGTAGCCCTTCGACGGTGCGCCGGACGACGCCGATCCCCGGGCTCTCGCGGCGGCCGCTCTCATAATCGGAGATCACCGACGAGGAGACGCCAAGCTGGTCGGCGAGCTCCGTCTGTGAAACGTCGAAGTCGGTCCGCCACTTCCGGAGCGTCGCTCCGGGGTCGTCGCTGAGCGTTACCTCGCCGGCGATCCGGCGAGAGAGCTCCTCACGTGCGTCGCTCATTGTTGAATTCGATGACCGAACGCTGCAAAAGGCTACCGTTCGTCGGATGTCGATACGTCGTTTCCAGCTCCGTGCGTTCACCGGCCCCGCTCACTCCACGTACAGCGAGTAGACGATGACGCCGAATCCGATCGCGGTCAACAGGCTGTTGATCGCAATTCCGATGGCGAGATCAGCGCCGATTATCTGGTGAGAGACGCCGCCGACGAGCGCGCCGATCGTCACGATCCCGAACCCGACGCCGAGAGCCCGAAGCGACGGATCTCCGGTTCGGCCGTACGCGCGGAGGGCGTAGTAGGTGATGCTACCACCGAGCAGCAGGATGGCGGTCTTTGCAACGATGATGATGAGATTGAGGTGTGTGGTCATGTTTCTTCTCGTAGCTCCGACCAGAGGTCCGCGAGCCGTTCGTCTCGGCTGCGCTCCGGACGAGTGAACTCGATGTCGAACGCTCGGGCGCCTCCCTCTCCGTTGAGTGAGACGGTCACCGTCTCGAATGAGACCGAGTATCGGGTCGTATGCTGTCCGTCGCGTCTGATGTCGGTCGACTCCTCCAGCAGGGAGGCGTCCGTGAGCGTCTCGAGTTTCCGGTACGTCGTCGACAGGGGGATGTCACACTCCTCGGAGAGGTCACTCGCCGTTTTCGGCTCGGAGAGCGCTGTGACGATTCGCCGTGCGGCGTCGTCGGCCAGCGCGTCTAACACGTCGGCGACCGGTGGATCCTCCTCGCGTGACGGGTCCCGCACCATGAGTGACCGTTCGACCGCCGGAACTTAAACCATCGAACTTCGTCTCGAGCGCTTCCAACGACGGTCCTCCGGATCGGGAACCCACCGCCCTCCCTCGGCGCCGTCGAAGAGCGGTCTCGCTGCTCTTGGCGTCGGGACGAGTCGAACGCTTCAAGTATTCGCTGACTGTTCATCTCTGTATGAAAGACCAGGGACGCTCCACCCGCAAGCGAACCGGCGGCCGACTCAAGCATGCCTCGAACAAGAAGCGACACCAGCTCGGACGCGAACCCGCCGAGACGACCGTCGGCGAAACGCGAGTCCAGTACATCGACTCCCGTGGCACGGAAAAGAAGGTCCGCGCGCTCTCGACGAACGTCGCACAGGTCGCACAGGGCGGCGAGGTCTCCGAAGCCGAGATCGAGAACGTCATCGACAACCCCTCGAACGTCAACTACGCACGTCGAAACATCATCACGAAGGGCGCAATCATCGAGACGTCCGCCGGTCGCGCCCGCGTCACCTCGCGTCCCGGCCAGTCCGGACAGGTCAACGCCGTTCTCCTCGACTGAGCGCCGTCGTACGATCCTCCGGTTCGACGCAGCCCGGCTCGCGAGTTTCTGAACGTATTTATCTCTCGCCAACGACCACCGACGCGTGTACCTCGGCGTCGACGAAGCCGGAAAAGGACCTGTGCTCGGTCCGATGGTCGCAGCGGCAGTAATCGCTGACCCCGACGATCTTCCAGCAGATATCGATGACTCGAAGCGGCTCTCCCCGGAGCGACGCGATTCACTGGACGCGATGATCCGCGATATCGACGGTGTCGCCGTCGGCGTCGCGTTCGTTACGCCCGACGAGATCGATCGCTCCGACACCGATATGAACACCCTCACCGTCAGCGGGCAGGCACGAGCGGTCCGAACTGTGCTTACCGAACACAGTCGTCTCGTCACCGATGCGGGAGTCACTCCACTCGATGAACCGGTCCGGGTCGTCGCCGACGCAGGCGACACCAGCGAGGAGCGATTCGCCCGGCGGTTGGCCTCGTTTATCACCGGAGACGACGCAGGTGTCGCGGCCGAACCCGGATCCGAGTCGACCCCCGACGTCGACGTTACGGCCGCTCACGGTGCCGACGAGGACGACCCGGTAGTCGGCGCGGCGAGTATCGTCGCGAAGGTGGCTCGCGATGAGCGAATGGCGGCCGTCGACGCCGAGCACCCCGACTACGCGGACGTCGGAAGCGGATATCCAGCCGACCCGGCGACCCGATCATTCCTCCGAGAGTACGTTGCGGACCACGGCGACGTTCCGAACTGTGCGCGACGCTCGTGGTCGACGTGTGACGACGTGTTGGCGGCTGCTGAGCAGTCGCGGTTCGACGAGTTCTGAACGCTCCGAAAAAACGCTGCTGGTCGGTACTCTCGGCGCTACCGGACCGTCAGTAGCCGACGAAGGATGTCTCCGTAGGCGGGCCGTGTGATCAACACGCCGATCAGGACGCCGAGGATGGTGAAGATCGCGAATCCGGAGAGATCCCCGAGCGATAACACCATCAGCGGTGACATGGCGATGATCGTCGTCGCGGCGGCCGCGCCGATCACCCAGAAAGCGCGACGGAACCGCGAGTCGAACACCTTCCGAGAGTTCACGTCGCCCTCGCTCATCACCTCGTCGGCGATGATCACGAGGTCGTCGACCCCGGTCCCGACCACCGCGATGAAGCCGGCGATCACTGCCAGTTCGATCGGGTAGTTCAACAGCGCGGCGAAGCCGAGCAGTGCGTACACCTCTGCGAGCGCCGTGACGATCATCGGCAGTGCCACCCGCGGGTCGCGGTATCGGAGGAACACCATGCCGGCGACAGCGAAAATAGCGAGCACGCCGGTGATCATCGAGTAGAACCGGAAGTTCTCTCCTTGAGACGCCGATATCTCTGAGGACGTCCCCTGACCGCTGATGTCGAGCTGTGCCGGGAGTGCGCCGGCACGCAGGTTGATCGAAATCGTCTGCGCCTCGGAGAACTCGCCCGTGGTCAGCCGGAAGTTTCCGGTTTCAGCCCACGATCCACTATCCATACTGGCCGCGAGGCCCGAGTCCATACCGAAGGAGTTGACGGTCTCGCCGTCGACCGTGAGCAGGAGACACGGCACGCTCACGTCGTCTTCGTTCTCCTCGAAATCACAGCGGACGCCGTCTGAGCTGTACGCGGACGGGAATCCTCGCTCGACGACAGCACTCTGGAAGCTGTGAGCGGGTGAGGTTTCACCGTCGGGCGCGGTGTTTCGAACGGTGACCGGGACGTATGGACCGCTCCCTTCGCTGCCTTGCGAAGCGGTTCCAATATCTTCGAAGTCGTCTTGCACGAGCACCTCTTCTTCGATGGCCGTTCCGTTCTCAGTCGGGTACGCGATGTCGATCTGAACCGTTCCGCGCTCTTCGAGGAGCTCGATGATGTCGCTTCGCTCCTCTCCGGGGACCTCGATGAGGATGAAGTACTCGCCCGTGATCGATTGGACCTGCCGAACGCTGCCACCTGAAAGCCCTGCCTGATTGATTTTCTCTTGGATGATGCGTTCGGCCGTGTCGCGAGTTTCCTGTGTCACGCCGGACCTGATACCGCCGTATTCGTATCCGGACGCGTCCATCGCTGCACGGAACTGCGCTTCGTCTACCGACTGATCCGTCACTTCGACCGCGCGTTCGTCAATATTGGCGCTGACGTCGTTCGCCGAGACGCCGTCCAACTCGTCTGCGACGGCCCGCGCGACGTCGTCTGGCCCGTCTTCATCGAAGTCGACTTCGGTCGCGGTGTAGCCGAGCAGCGGCGCTCGAATGCGCGTCCCGCCGGCGAGGTCTAGGCCGTACTGGAGGTTCGTCAGCCCTTGCTGAGCCTCTGACGTGTCTTCGCCGGGGGCGGTGGCGGGCGCGAACTGCGGCGCGAACAGCGCGAGCGACGCGGCGACCACGACGACGATCAGCAGTAGGATGCGCCAGTTCTTTTTGATCGGTTCGAGCATCAGCGTTTCACCCCCTTGAATTTGTACCAGCGAAGCAGGGTCACGTTCATCAGATACGTGTTCATCATATCCGCACTCAGTCCGATGGCGAGGATGATACCGATGTCTCGCAGGAGGTCGATCCCGAAGATCGACGCGACGATCGCCATGACGATCATCGCCGCTGTAGAGGTGAGCGTCATGGTCACCCCGGTGCGCATCGCGCGGCTCACTGACTCGTAGAAGTCACCGGTCCGACGCAAGACGGAGTTGTTCAACAGGATGTCGGAGTCGACGCTGTATCCGATGATCATGAGGAGCGCGGCGACCGTGCCGAGCGTCATCTCGATCCCGAGGAGGTTCATCGCCGCGATGGGGATGATCAGATCGGAGAACGCGGAGGCGACGACCGCGACGGAGGGGACGAACGTCCTGAACAGCGCGAAGACGAGCACGCTCATTCCGAGGAACGCCAATCCGATTCCGAAGAGCGCAGTCTGTGCGGTATCGGCGGCGAAGCTGGGAGACACCTGATCAAGCGAGTCGAGCCTGAATCCAGCCGCCTCGGACTGGTCTTCTAAGTCGTTCGCCAACCCGTCCGGGTCGTCTTCGGCTGCACGGAAGGTGACAACGAAGACGTCGTCAGCGGGAATCGACCGGATGGAGTCGGGTTCCTGGTCGAACGCGGTCTCGATCCGCTCTTCCATGTTCCCCTCTCCGTCGTCGGCAATTCGGAGCTCGACGCCGCCGGTGAACTCCAAGCCGAGGTTCGCCGGCGCACCCGTGACGAGGTACCACCCGCCAATGATCGCGAGAGCGAGGACGAGCACGGCGAGCGGCACTGCCACCAGCTGTCGGTTCGAGTACTCGGTGTAGTTGATCTCCGGTACGTCGATCGCTACCATAAATATCGGTTCCTGCGCGGTCGCGAATAAGCCTTCTTATCTTCCCAGTCGCCGGTCTGTGCTCGTCTACCCATTCGGCAGCGAGCCGGACAGCCGGTCACGGCAGGTATCGCACGCTAACGACACCGGGCTCTGATCGGATCTCGACCCGGTTCACACCGAACCGGGCCGCTCGTGACAGCACTCCCTCGCGGTCGCCAATCACGTCATCGACAGCCCGTTCGGTCTCGTTGTCCGGCGGAGTCAACACATGGATTTCACCGACCCCTGCGCGCTCCTCGCGAGCGACCTCTCCGGTCGGGGTCTCCGCCGCAAGCTCGCGTTCGTGGACCGTCGGCGGCTCTTCGCTCTCTTCGATCGAGAGGGTCCGACGCGCCGATATCTCGATCAGCTGATACGTGACCTCCATCGGCGGGTCCGGCGCGACGGTCGCTTCCACCGCGTCGTCGACTTCGACACCCGGGTTCGAGCCTAGGGTGTGCACCTGTCCGTCGTACACGTCTTTTAACACCGCAGAGTCGCTCTCAGCGTGCGTGACGAGGAACGTGCTCTCCTTTTCGTTAGTCATGTTTGCGGGGTTACTACCGCGTACGCGGCCGGTCCTTTTCGGGGTTTCGAGATGCGTCGCCCGGACCGTCTTCACCGACGGTGTCTTCCTCTGCTCCACCCGAGATGCGGAACCGGTAATGGATCCAAAACACGAACAGCGCGGCCACGACGGGGGGAATCACTCCGGCCGACTGCGGAATCGAATACAGGGCGGAAACGACGACCGAGTCTGTCGGATCCCGCAGCTCGGGAGGCGCAGAGATCACCATTCCGAGGTATAGCGAGCCGAGAAAGCAGAATCCACCGTACGCCAGCCACCGGTCGTATCCTGGTTTCACCGGGTCACCGCGCCGATGCCGTCTCGCCACGAACAACAGGGGCGCGAGTAACGGTGCGACGGCTGCGAAGCCGACGATCACGTACAGCGATCGCGAAAAGAGGAACGTCCCGCTCTCAACCCCCGCGGTCTCGCCCATCCATACGATGAGTCCCAGGGTGACAACGGTCGCGATCAACCCCGCCATGAGCGCGCCGACCACGCCATAGACGCGCATCGTCCACGACTCGGTGTTGCGGATCGCATACGGGATGGCCCCAAACACCCCGCGATAACTGTCCGTCATTGTCGAACATACGGAGGACATCGAATTAAATCCGTTGTCAGCGGTGTTCGACCGCTATGGATTCTGAGCGTCGTAAAAGAGGGGAGTACAGACGGGTCAAAAATGACAGCGTACAGATGGGTCGGAGGTGACAGCGTACAGACGGGCGGAGAGTGAAAGAGAATTTATATGTTCGGCCGGAACGACCTGTCGTGGGCCTGTACGATACGTATCTCGCCGTCCGCCACCGGCTTCACGAGGGAGACCCACCCGCCCACGTCGCACTCGTACTCACCGAGCGCGACCTTCTCGTCGACGGCGCGTTCGACACGCTCGAAGCCGCGCTCGGGTGGGCGATAGAGTACGGCGCAGAGCGCGTTACGGTCTCCGTTTCCGTACTCGATGCCTCCGTCATTCCGACGCTCACGCGTGAGCTCCAGCGGCTCGACGTCCCCGAGCCGCTCACCGTTCGCAGCCCGGAGAACGCAGATCCGGTGCGCGGAGACATCCCACCGAATGAGGGTGGTGATCCACCGATACGGATCACCGTTGGACTCGGCGGGAAAGCTGAGTTCGCGGACGCGGTCCGCGAACTCGCGACTGATGTTGACGCGGGCCGGCTCGACCCTAACGCGATCGGTGCGGACGACGTGACCGACCGGCTCGTATTCCCCGAGGAGCCAGATCTCGTGATCAAGACCGGCGCCGAACGGCTCTCCGATTTCGCCATCTGGCAGTCCGTCTACTCGGAGCTCTACTTCACTGACGTGAACTGGCGGGACTTCCGACGGCGGGACTACCTTCGTGCGGTGCTTGACTTCCAAGACCGTCAGCGACGGTTCGGTCGCTAAGAGGCGGTATCCGAGCCGCGGCCGACCCTACCAGACGAAGGTAAACAGCAGCCAGAACGTCACGAGCGCTCCGACCGTCGAGAGGATGGGGACGACGTTTTGCATCAGAACCACTCGCGCGCTGGTCGTTGGGTTGAACAAGTCGGCCGCAGAGGGGATGTCGGCGGGATTGCCCTCACCGATTTCGGAATCGGCCACCTCGTCGGCTTTCAGCGCGCCCACTGAGACGCTCGGTTCCTTCTTCCCGCTAATCCCCTGCTTGACAGTAACGGTCCGTGTCGCGCGTCCCCAGCCGAGACCGACGATCGACATGGTCGCGATGATCACGAACGAAGCCGGGATCCCGACCGCCGATAGGCTAATAACGATCCCCGAGGAGACGACGGCGACGACGATGGCGGCGGTGAGCGGGAGCTCAGTGATGTCGTTTCCAAGCGTGTCCAGTGTTCGGCGGGCGATGGTGAACGCGCCGACTGCGACGGCGGCGCTCCCGAGGAGGATCATCGGTGTCATCTCGACGCTGTCGAGCGCGACGAGCGGCGCGATCGCGTTGGCGATGTTCGACGTTCCCGAGGAGAACGCCATCAGACAGCCGATGGCGATGACGACGAAGCCACCAAACAGCTCGCGACGAGTGGTGTTCGGTCCCAGAACGGGTCTCGGAATCGTTCCGGACCGATCGAACTCAAAGAGCGCGCCGTCGGTGCTCTCTATCGCCACCCAGCGATCGATCGTCGGATAAAAATATCTCCCGACCACGCCGGCGACCCAGAAGCCGATAATCGGTGCGACAAGCCACCAGATGGCGATCTCACCCATCACGGCCCTGTCGAGTGAGCCGGTTGCCAGCCCGAGCCCGGCGATCGCCCCCACGGCCGTCATTGATGTCGACGCCGGAACGCCCGCGAAGTTTCCGACGAACAGCGCGCCGCCGATGAAAAAGAGGACGATAATGCTCGTTTCGAGGGTGAATACGTCCGCCCCGGTGATGAGGTCCTCGCCGAGCGTCGTTACGACGCGCTGCCCGAGAGTTCCCGCACCGATGAAAAAGAAGATGGACATCAGCGCGGCCGCGCCCGCTTTCGAGATGACGCCCGCTCCGACCGCCGGTCCGAACGCCGGTCCGGTCGTCGCACCGCCGATATTGTAGCCGACGAATGCGGCGACGACGAAGCCGATGAGAAGGAGGACTTCAACCATATACGTGTATCAATAATATACGAAGGGTTAAACGAACGGTTCTGGGCGTCGGCAGACGGTGATCGCAACCCAATAACTGTTAATCCACTGCCGCCTCACTTTCGCTGAACAGAGCGATCGGACGGAAACGTCGACTGACGAAGTCAGTCGGAAGTGCACCGGCCGAGATTTGAACTAGGGAAAGACGGTCGGTTCGCTTCGCTCACCGCTGCGTCTTTCTGCGTTCAAACTCGCGGTGATTTTGCTCACGTTGTTCGCAAAATGCACCGGCCGAGACTCCACGCGAGCGGAGCGAGCGGGGAGTCAGGGCGGTGCACGACCGTAGGGAGTTCCCTGAGTGAAACGAAGGGAACGTCGACTGACGCAGTCAGTCGAAAGTGCACCGGCCGAGATTTGAACTCGGGTTGCAACCATGGCAAGGTTGCGTGATACCACTACACTACCGGTGCGTGCTTCGCATCAGATAGTAGAC
>SL_4KL_010_BRINEDRAFT_10000851_pt1 | contig 16324 bp, 14 predicted proteins | sample SodLak_010_BRINE_2_FD_10664 | JGI IMG/M metagenome (IMG submission 10664)
CGGGGGTCAGTGAAGGGGCAGAGTTGTTGCTTGACGGCCGCGACGTATCCGTCGACGGGTACGAGGACGGGAACTTCCTCGGCCCGACGCTATTCGGTGACGTGACGACCGATATGGTAATCGCTCAGGATGAACTGTTCGGCCCAGTACTCGGTCTAATGCGCGCGAGCGACATCGACGAAGCCATCGACGTACTCAACCGTAGTGACTTCGGAAACGCGGCAAGTCTGTTCACCGCCAGCGGTGCCGACGCCCGGAAGTTCCGTCACCAGACGGACATCGGTAACCTCGGTATCAACGCCGGGACAGCCGCACCCATGGCGTTTTTCCACTTCGGCGGCCGGAAAGACTCGTTTTTCGGCGATCTCCACGCCCAAGGCGAGGATATGGTCCACTTCTATACCGACAAGACCATCTACATCGAGCGCTGGCCGGACGCCTGAAGGTCGACCAGCCAGTCGCCGGTCCGGACCGACGAAGCGAGCACTGAGCGAAAACCACACGACCCATCGCGATTGCACAGAACCACCACAATACTACACCACAACGGTGACACTACATGCAACCTGAATACCCGACACCGGAACACGGAACGCGAATCGTCGTCTCGCCATCGAAAATCGCCCTCGGTACCGGAGCAGTTACGGAGGTCGGTGACTACGCCGACCTCTACGGGAACAAAGCGCTCGTCGTCGCTACACAACAGATATTTGATATCTACGGCAAGGAAATCCTCGAAACGCTCCGTGACAACGGCGTCGAAGCAGTTGCCTACACAGACGTCCGACCCGACCCCACAATCACGAATATCGAAGAAGCGTACGAACTGTGGCGGACCGAGGGCTGTGACGTTATTGTCACGCTGGGCGGAGGGTCATCGATCGACGCCGGTAAAGGGGTCGGAGTTCTGGCTACCAATCCCGGTCCAATCCGCGAGTTCGGCGTCGACAGAGCAGGATACGAGGGCGTTCCAAACCCAACTCCTCCGCTCGTCGCCGTCAACACCACCGCTGGGACCGGTAGCGAAGCGACCCGGTCCATCGTCGTCACCGATGACGAGACGTCGACAAAGTTCCTCATCGTCTCCCAAAATGTAGTTCCCGACGTCGCGATCGAGGACCCGGAACTGACCCGGTCCCTGCCTCAGAGCCACACCGCATTCACCGGAATTGACGCTCTCACCCACGCAATCGAGGCGTTCGTCTCGGTCAAATCATACAGCGTTCCAGACGATTATGCCCGTGCTGCCATCAGCAAAATATCGCGCTCGTTCCCCAAGGCATGGGCGAACGGCGACAATATCGAGGCCCGAACGGAGATGATGATCGGCCAACTGCAGGCCGGACAGGCGTTCACGAACTCCTCTGTCGCACTCGTCCACGGGATGGCCCGCCCGCTTGGCGCACAGCTCCACATCCCGCACGGACTTGCGAACGCGCTCATTCTCCCGTACGTGATGGAGTTTTCGGCGATGGCAGCCCCGGAAAAGTACGCCGAGGTCGCCCGACTGCTCGACGCGGCTGACGAGACCACCCCCGACCGCGAGGCGGCAAAAAAGGCCAGCGACGCTGTCCTCGAGTTGTGTACAAGCGTGAATCTCTCGTCGTATCTCGACGAGTTCGGTGAGGTACCTGACCGTGAAACATACCTTGCTATCGTTCCGAAAATGGCGAGTGATGCCATCGATTCCGGGTCCCCGGACAACAACCCCCGAAAACCGACAGAATCGGAGATAGAAGAGTTATTTATCAGAATATACGACGACGCATTAGCACCGGATAGTCCGCGTCGAACCAGCGACACAGTCTGAACCGTCGGCTTCCGAATCCGGCAAGAAGCCGATGTTGGTAGTTGAAGACAACCCGCATATGCGGCAATCGGAGCTGGGAGGTCGTCAAGTAGAAAGGACTTCATCCTTGTGTATCCCCAATGGCTGCGAGTGTTCGAAGATCTATACACCAAATTAGTGATGGTCGCATCGCTATCACACTGTTGGACAAAAGGTGGACGCTGTCTATAGCCAAATTCCGGTGATCCATATTGAACATACCGGTTCGTTTCAATTGGGTGAAAGCTCTTAAACGAACTTTCTAATGCCAAGGGAAGCCGATAGACATGAGCTAATCAACAGCTCAGTACCACTGTAGAAGTACCTTTTTCCGACTCGGGTTTCCTCGTTCGCTTCGCTCACTGCGGGAACCGCTCGTCGCAAAAATCTACGCTAAAAAGGCTGAACGCTCGGTTTCACCTCGCGTTCAGGGAATCGCGCTCACTCCGTTCGCGCGAAGGGGTGATAGTCACTACGTCCCCTCTATCACCCGAACAGCCGGTTTGTCGCGAAGCTCGCGTTCAAGACCAGTACCCTGTTTTCACTACCGAATATCTGTCAGACAGAAACTACAGAAAACCAATTGACTGTCCTGTTACAATGCTTCATTCACGTTCCTCTCGCGGGAGAACACGCAGCATCACACTCGCCTCTATCTTCCGTAGGTGTTCACCCACTGTTACTGGCGATAACCCAAGTTCATCACCGATGTCCTCGTAGGTGACGTTCCGTGGTACGCCATAATAGCCGAGTTCGACCGCCGTCAGCAGCAGTTCCTGCTGGCGGGCCGTAAGCGACGAAAAGACCGTCCGCTGGTCAGGATGATATTCCCGAATTGTTTCCAGTTCCACATCAACAGAGACAGGAATCGATTCCAGCGCCTCGGTCAATGTCTCCTGTGTCCCGAGAACGGAGACTCGAATGCCGCCATCGGGGAGACAGTCGATAGGTGTATCGACGACAAGGCTGTGTTCCTGTGGCAGCCGAAAGACCGTCGCCACCGTCTCGTTCGGGTCGAAATGGATGTAGGCATGTAACTCAGCCTGATTACCCGAAATGCTGTGGGCCAGAATATCGCTGTGCCGCTCAAGTATCTCCTGTGCCCGGTTGACATCGCCCCGTAATTGGTAGAGAAACACGATGGTTCCATCATCGAGTTGGTTGAAGTGGTGAATCGCTACCCGCTGGATAGCCGCTGTCTCGACCAGTTCTCTGTCCGCTGGATGGAACCCCGCTTCCCCCGGTGACAGTTCCAGCTTTGCATACCGCATAGCTACTACTGCGTCCCCCAGTGCTGTGACTGTTGTGGCCAATCCGGTAGCGAATCAGCGCCGTATGAAAGAAGTATTTAAAACAACAGTTGATAGACGGCAGTACTGATAGGGTACAGCCGTGATATAGTGGGAACTGATGACACAGATTGAGGATGACAGTCGAGAGATGCGCCTCGACCCGGATTCGTTCGCGCAAGGGTATTTCAAGAATGCCGTCTACCGGCACTGGGACCCGTACGACATTCCGGGGCTCGATGAAGACAGAGAGCAAATGATAGCGAACGGGATGACAGAAGAGGAATACTATGAACTCTGTACCGCCATTTCGCGGTTCGGTGCCGGTGAGGAAGCGGTCACTGAGGATTTGATGCCGCTTGCGCTCGTCCTCGAAGACATCAACGACCAGATGTTCATTTCGAGCCAGATCTACGAGGAGGCCAAACATACCCAGTTTTTCGACCGGTACTGGCGGGAAGTGCTCAATCCGGTAGGCGAACAACTGGGCTTCGAGACGTACGCCCCGACCGAACAGCACTTTTTCAACGATGAGTATATCACTCTGTTCGATAGGACGGAGGCCGCGATGGAACGATTGCTGGAGGAAGATACCGTCGAAACGCGGGTGAAAGCATACTGCCATTACCACCTCACAGTCGAATCGGTGCTCGCCCAAACCGGATACTACGGGTTCCAGTCGGCGTTTTCCGACCACGGGAGCGACAGCGTCGCCGTTCGCGACTGGCCCAACCTCACCGGACTGGTCGAGGGAATCGGGAAGATTCGGAGTGATGAAGGTCGACATGTCGGCTTCGGGATGCACAAAGTGCGCGGCTATATCCAGCGTGGTGACGTCGAAGAGGCAATCGTCCAGGAGACGCTTCAGGAGTTGCTCCCATATGTCGCCGGGACGGTGAGCGATTTCGGCGATGCAGTCAACCCCGGCCCGCTGGTCACCTATGCCAGCGACAAGCTCACCCGGCGAATCGAGGTTCTGACCGACGAGAACGCGGAGATTCCACCTATCGAGGAACTCGTCAAGATTGGGAGCGGAGAGGCGGGCGCTGCTGGAGATTAACGAAGACAGTTCAATAAGCAACCCCGACTCTTTTGCCGAGACCGTCCAAAGAGGCAGATATGAGCAGCGATGCGTTCGACTGGCTATCGAGCCATGCCGACCGGACTCCGGATAAAACAGCGCTGGTAAACACAGCAACAGGGACCGAGCGAACCTACGAGGAGTTCGATATCCGGGCGAGCCGGTTTGCCGAGGTGCTCACCGACCAGCTCGCAATCGACGCTGACTCTCGAGTTGCAATTCTCTCGCGAAACAGCACCGAGTATTTCGAGGTACTGTATGGGTGTGCCAAAGCCGATACAACCTACGTCGCCCTCAACTGGCGGCTTGCCCCACCGGAACTTGAGTATATCGTCGGCGATGCAGACCCGACCGTCCTTCTGTACGACCCGGAGTTTGCAGAAACCGTCGACGTATTACGTGAGACAACCGACGTTGAGCAGTGTATCGCCCTTCCAGACCCTGTCGAGGGGAAGCAGACGGAACCAGCTAGCGATGGTGACCTCTCCTACGAGACCGCACTCGGACAGGCAACAGGAAACCGACGCGAAATGCCTGACCACAACCGCACAGATACGTGGGGTCTTCTCTATACATCCGGGACGACTGGCCGACCCAAAGGCGTCAAGCAGACCTTCGATATGGTGTTGTACAACTATCTGAATATCGGCGTCCCAATCGATTTAACTTCGGAAGATACCACGCTGAATGTCCTGCCATTTTTCCATACCGGCGGTCTGAACCTCTATACCAACCCAACCCTGATTGCCGGCGGGACAGCACTGGTGCAACCGGCGTTCGAACCGGGCGCTGCGCTTGAACTCCTCGAAAACCGGGCAACGGCCTTTTTCGGTGTGCCCGCAATATACCGGGCGCTGTTCGACCACGAGGAATTCGACCAGCGTGATCTGAGTGGCGTTCGCTCATGGGCGAGCGGCGGTGCTCCGATACCAGTGAGTCTCATCGAATCCTATGCGAAACACGACATCGTCATCCAACAGGGCTTCGGGATGACCGAAACCGGTCCGACAGTATTCCTGATTGGCGAGCGAAACGCACTCGAAAAAGCCGGTTCTGTCGGTCAACCCACTCCATTTGTCAATATCGACATCGTCGATGCTGATGGGAACAGCGTCGGAACTGGAGAAACCGGTGAATTGCTCGTTCGCGGACCCGGAGTGACTCCCGGCTACTGGGAGAATCCGGAGGCACAGGAGAATGCATTCTCCGGAGAGTGGCTCCACACTGGCGACGTGGCAAAACAGGACGAAGAGGGATACATCTACATCGTCGACCGCCTGAAGAATATGTTCATCTCAGGCGGCGAAAACGTCTATCCTGCGGAAATCGAGGAAATCCTTCACGACCACGAAGCGATTGCCGAGGCCGCTGTCGTCGGAGTTCCCGACGAGGAATGGGGACAGGTTGGGAAGGCGTATATCGTCCTCGAAGACGAAGCGACACTGGATAAAGCGGCGGTGAAAGCCTACTGTGACGAGCAACTTGCCTCCTACAAAGTACCCAAAGCTGTCGAACTCGTGGACGAACTGCCTCGCAACGCGGCCGGAAAAGTTGAGCGCGAAGTCTTGAAATCACGAGCTGAGTGAGTTGTGAGCAAATACTGAAATATCGTGTGTCATCAAACCAGGCGAAGTAAAGAGGAAAAATATGAACTGCGTTACAGCGAATACGAGATGCCACTCTCTGACCGGGTCTGAATGGATATCTCCGGCGTTGTATCGAGTGAGAGAAGTCCGTAGGTACCAGTCAACGGCGTATCCGGAACTTCCTTGCTGAATGCGTTGACCGAGACGTGAGAAACCCCCCAGAACTCGGTGTGTTCGTTCTGATGGATGTGGCCGCTAATCGTTCCATGGACACCGTCACACTGGGAAATGGCTTCGAGCACTTCCTTTCGCTCCCAGAGATATGCCCGTTCGGGGTAGTCAGTAAACCACGTATTCTCCGAGAGGTCGAAGTTACCGATTGGATGGTGAGCAAGCAGGATAACGTCCGAGAGCGCGTCGAGTTGTGTTTCGAGCCAGCGAAGCTGTTCCACGCCGATGCGGCCCATTGCTCCGCGAAGCCCATCGTATGCGGTGTCGAGATAGACAAACGCCGTCTCCCCGACCTCGACAACCCCATAAAATTGCTCCTGGCCGAGCAGCGTCTGGAGTTCATCTTTCCCGAGGAGTTCGACATCGTGATTCCCGAGCAGATATGTGACGGGAACGTCCCACTCGGACAGGAGGGAGTGAACCCGCCGGATGTTTTCACGGTCAGCAGCCACCGACCCACCATCTTCGATAAGGTCGCCGAGAACGAACGCGTGTTCTGGTGCGTACTGCTCGAATTCAGCCAACACAGCCGTCACTTCCTGTGTTATTGCATCGAGATACGCATCCCGCATATGGATATCCGAGAGAATGGCAACGTCCATGGGCGTGGTACGGAAGCGACGAAAAAGAAGCTTTGTTATGTCTACCCGTGACTGTAGGAGTATGTCGGCGAATCGGTGTGCATACGAGTTCATCCCCGCCGAATGGGAACAACGGCATGGGCGGCCAGCGGCAGTCGATGAACCGTGGTCGTGTCCACGAGAACCAGTTGATGGGGCAGATTGTTGCGTGTTTCATCTCTCACCCGCGGAGCGTTCGGAACACGGTGTTACCGAACAAGCCGTCACCGAGCAGTTACGCAGTGACCTTGCTGGGGCAGATGCCACACTGACACCGGTGATTGGAGCGACGGTGCCGAGTATCGACCTTTCGGAGGCGATTATCGACAAGCAAACGAACGTGCCGCTTGACCTCCGCCATGTCGAGGTAACCGGGGATGTGACGCTGGTAGGTGCCACCGTGAAACAGCCAGTTCGTCTGGAGGAAAGTACCATCAACGGCACGTTCGACTGCTCGAATTCCACCTTTTTCCACTCTATCGCATGTGCTGGCCTACACGTTTCGGACGGCTGCTTTGGCGAGAATACAACCTTCGAGGATAGCGTGAGTTTTCAGGATGTAACAGTCGAAGGGGACTCATCGTTCAGATACGCGACGTTCAATCGCGAAGCAGACTGGTACGGGGCGACGATAGCGGATACAATCAGTTTCCGCCAAACGGAGTGGCATCGTGGCTGTCAGTTCCAGCAAGCTACCTTTTCTGGATACGTGGATTTCTTTTTCAGTGCTTTTCATCAGCGGGTGACCTTTCAGGGAGCGACTTTCGGCGATACCGCCCGCTTTTCGAAATCCGTCTTCGATGAGGAAGCGCTCTTTCTGGGAGCGACCTTCGAGGCGGAAGCGCTGTTCAAAAAAGGTGTGTTCGGGTCGCATGCATATTTCCAGACCGTGACCTTCAAAAACGAAACCTCCTTTTCGGAGATGACGTTCACCGAAAAGGCCAAGTTCCAGTTTTCACGGTTCGATGGCGAAGCCTCCATCTCGTATGCTCGATTCGAAGGAAACGCCTACTTCCAGCGTGTCGTTTTCAACGACTACGCTGAGTTTTTCGAATGTACTTTCCGTGAGATTGCCGATTTTCGCTGGACCGAGTTTCACGATATCGGGCGGTTCATGGACGCCTGTTTTTGGGCCGAGGCCTACTTCGAACACGCACAGTTTATTGGGATTGCTGATTTCAGAGATGCAAAGTTCGAACACTCCACGCGGTTCCGGGAGACGGTGTTCGCACAAGCACCGCTTTTCAGACGTACCGATATCGAGACCGCAGAGATTGTCAACCTCAAGCCCCAGACAGGCGAAGTGACCCTCGATTGCGAGGGGGCGATAATTCATGAAGGGCGAATCGAACAGCGTGACGAAAACGAGGTATACTACAACTTCCGGGAGGCGAGACTCGGCGATATCGACTTAGAGTTTGAAACGACGACGCCGTTCGAGCGGTTACTCATCTCAAAGACGGAGTTCGATGAATTCGATTTCTCCCGGTACCATTACGCGCTGGCACCGGAATGGGATTTGCACACCTTTTCCGGCCAGACAGAGTTCGAGTATCATACGGAGGCAAGTCGGTTCGCACTGGGAGACAGAGATGGGACGGAGGATGTTGCCGAACAGGTAGGGGAAGCGGAGTTGCCCGCTGAAAGCGACTCACCAGCTGGCGACACACCGGTCGAATCCAATTCGAGTTCGCTTCTTCGGGCAGTGAAACAGGGGATTGGCTACCCACGGCGACGCTTCAATCGCCTCCGAGGGGATATCCAGCATGCGCCGACACTGGAAACGACCTATCTCAAAGCCAAAAACGGCGCGAATACCGTCGGTGATAGCCGTGCTGCATCAGCGTTTTTCGTCCGCGAGATGGCCTATCGACGGAACACCCACATCAAACGCGCGTTCAACCGCTCGGAGCGACTGGGTACCCGGTTTCGGTCACTGGGCGTGGCGACGCTGAACTGGCTGCTGGCGCTCAGCTGTGGCTACGGTGAAAAGCCGTATCGAACGCTGTCGTTTTCGTTGCTGATTGTGTTGTTCTATGCGGCTGTCTATGCGGTGTTACTCGATAGCTCACCAACCGACACGGCCTTTGGGTATCTGCTCTTTAGCTTCCAGTCGTTCAATGCAATCATCCTCGGCGTCGATACCGAGCCCTTCTCAGAGATTCCAAGCTTTATCGCTGCCAGTCAGGGATTCGTCGGCGCGTTCATGATTGGACTGTTCGTCTTCACATTGACCAGAAGCATCCACCGCTGACCCCGTGAGTATTTTCACGGTGGCGATGAGATGACGGGTATGGGCGATTCAGAAGCGGTGTTTTCGCGGACACTCCCGCTGTTCGATACGACCGACCGAGACGTGATTCAACGGCTCTTACATCACGCGGTCGAAGATTTCGCTTACGACCACCCTGACCGAAAGATTGCACGCGACCTCTATCACAAAATTCGGGAAGGAGAAGCAGTGCGACTCCATATCGGCACTGAGTTTTCGGATGTTGTACTGGTCGTCGACCCCGAAATTGCCGACGCCTCGCCGGGCGAGATTCTCCCTCGGTTTGTCAAGGAGATGAACACGCGGAACGGTGAATGGCAGGAAATTGCCACACAACTGGAGGAGTGGTGGGAACGCCAACACGAGACACAGAACGACTACGTGTTTGCCTTCGAGTATTTGCATTGAACTGGCCAGTGTGGTGAGACTGAGCAGTCCAAGAGACGCTGCGAAACCGATAAGTAACCCCATGCGGCAGTTCAACTGATGCCCTCCAGTACAGCAAGCGGTGAGATGTAATGGCTGAAATTGAGGATGCACTCTCGGAAGGGACCAGCTTGCTCGATAAACTCATCCCATTGCTCTCTGTACCGGCGCTCGTTTCACTTGCGAATTTCGGGGAAATAGCGGCGGTGCTGTCGTTTCGTGGCACTCATTTTGGTATCGAGTTTCCGTTCCCAGTTCCGGTGGGCGACCTCTGGTCGTTTGTCAGTACGCCGGATATCGGTGGCGGCGTTGGCGTCTCTGCCTACGGCTTTTCCGGAGCGATTTCGCCACCGGCCCTTGCGCTGCTGGTTGCCATCGTGTATTTAGTCATCTATGCACTCCTCTCAGCAGGATATGTCGGCAGCATCCAACAGTATCGAACTCAGCGAGGGTATGACTTTCTCAGGAATGCAATGCGGTATGCGCTCCGATATATTGTCGTCACCGCGGTGCTGTTTGGGAGTCTCTTGCTGATGGTGCCGTTTGTGCTCCTCGTTCCGGTACTCGTGGTACTCTTCGCGCTGGCTGTCTTGCTGATTGGCTATCTCTTCTGGGGTGCGTGGTTTATCATTCCCGTGCGGGATGCCGGTGCAATCGAGTCGCTGTGGTGGAGTTACGACCTTGCAACCGGCGAAAGCGACTATCTCGTCTGGACGCTTACCCATCTGGGAATCGGTGCGATTGTCTCCATCCTTGCGACGTGGGTTGTCGTCAATGGGGGACCAGTGGGAATCCTGGTCGGCTTGCTTGGCGTAGTGCCTGTCGGATTTGTCCTGACGGTTGCCTCCCTACATATCATCGACGACCTGACTGATGGCGGTCCACAGGACCCACCAAACGGGTTTGAAACAACGGTCGGACACCAACAGCAGGAAGGCATAGACTGGGAAGACTAACCTGACAGTCTCTCTGACTGTATCCTGTGTTCTCACATCCGTCCTTGCTATGCCCACTCATACCGAGACACCCTTGGCTACTCAACGCGAAAGGAAACTATGAACGTGACAGTTTACGGGCCGCTTCGGTCGGCAACGGGCGAGCAGACAGTCGAGGTTCCAACAGATGGGGCCGAAACTGTCAGCACAGTCATCTGTACATTCCTCGAACACTATCCCCGAGCACAGTCACAACTGCTCGATGAACAGGGAGATCTCCGCCCAAGTGTCCGGGTAATGCAGGGCGGACAGTCGCTTGATTTCGACGAGTACTGTGACCCCGAGGACGAATTGAAGCTCTTTCCAGCGATGCGCGGCGGATGAACGTGGAAGATGGGTGGCTACAGGTCGTACTGAGTACGAACCGTCTCGGCAAGCCCAACGTCTTCGAGTAGCTCTATTGGCGTCAACATCGAAAGCTGAACCATTCCAGGCAATCGGGAGATTTCGACGCCACCGCTGAACGTACAGCGCGAACGGACCTCGCCCTCGCTGATGCCGAATAACTCACTGGCGCGGTCGAAGGCGTTCTGTGTCGCGTCGTTCACTGTCGCACCCGAGCCAAAGACCTGAATCGGGGCCGTCTCAGCAACGTCATCGACGTGATACGCTGCGGCTAATTCTTCACCAGCGGTCCGTTCCTCGGCAGTGAACGGCTTTGCGATATGCGGTAAGTCTTCCTCGTTCGGCAGGAGAATCGGGCCATCAAGACCCACATCTTTGATGACCTCGACTTCAAGTTCGGTGTGTCCGCTGACGTCCGTTGTGTGCAAGGACAGTTCGCCATCGCCCTGATTGGCGTGTAAGTCACCAACGTAGAGCCCTGCACCCTCCACTTTTACCGGGCAGATAAGCGTCGCACCGGCACGAACCTCGTTCGAGTCCATGTGGCCGTCGGTCCGGTCTTTCAGGTCCTCCTCGCTGTCGAGTCCCCAGTCGTGGCTCGCTCCGATGAGGAACTGTCCGAAGTCACCCGCGTTGTGTGAATCAGGTAGTTCAACCGGTGGTGTCGTTCCAATATTCCCAATAAACGGTCGGAGCCGACCGAGCGTACCCGGCATCTCGTCGGGTTCGTACAGAAGAATGGGGTGCTGGCGGGAGTTCTCCGGCAGCGCCATCGCCTCGTGGGCGTTTTCAGCGAGTTCGCGTGCGCCCTCGGAACCGACAGTCACACCGACCGTTCTGTCGTCGTCAAAGACAACAGTATAGCCGTATTCGAAGCCAAAGGAGGATGCGTTGGCTCCACACTCCGCACAGCGAATAGCTTCCTCACCAGTTCCCTCAATGGTGCTCTCCGGCCATGCTGTACCACATTCGGGACACTTGTGGTCGACAAAGGGGTCGTCTCCGAAAGCATCCTCGTGTTCGGCCATCGAACCGGTACTCGTTGCGATGCTCGTGACCTCTACGTCCTTGATACGGACGACAAGGGCATCTCCAGGTTCGGCGTTTTCGACGCGAATCGGGCGAGTGACTTCGTGTCCCCCGCGGAACTCCGGCGTTATCATCGGACCCCAGCATGCTGGCGGCGTATGCGTCCGGACCGTCCCGCCGTCCGCGACTGTTCCGGCCCATTCCTGCTCTGGGCCGACCAATCCGAGCGTGTACTGGTCTACCTCCAGTTCCTGCTGGATTTGTTGTGACATCTGTTCACGTATATCTATGGCTGGAAAGACAATATAGCCCGCTGCTAGCTGCTTTTGAAATGTTAGTAACAGCGTCCAGAAAGGTTCTCAGAAGGATAGCACGTATCTGTTTACGTCCCGTGGATACGTCCTCGAAGCCAATCAAGGCCGGGTCGACCATCCCTCCACCAGAGCACAACGCCAAAGACGAAAATGACCGCCTCGAACCAGAGCGTCGTCACTTCGACGCCGCCGACGCTTCCGACAGTTTTCACCCCTGAATACGCCGGCATCTCCGTCACCGGCCAGAGGAGAAAGCCGAGTTCGTGGAAGTCTCCTGCAAGGACGTGCCACGGAATATCAGCAGCGATGTGTGAGAGATATCCGATAGCGAAGGCAATGCCAATGTCTCGGCGACCAGAGCGACATGCGAGAAAGGCCACAATTCCGATAAACAATGCTGCGCCAAAGAGCGAGTGGGCGAAGGTTCGTCCGACGGGAGTGATATCGAGCAACCACAGCGGTTGGTCAATCAAATCGGGCAGGGTTGCAGCAAAGAGAACGACAAGCGTTGGTTCGGCATCCGGCGACTGTCTGTCACTAAAGCGAGTGTAAATCGTGTAGCAAATATACCCAACGACCGGGTGGACGATGGGTTGCATTAGCTATCACTTCGTCGTCTTGTTTGGTAAAGACTGGGAAAATTCCAGCCAGTGACCAATATAATGGAAGTAGACGCTTGTCGGGGCGGCCGACCACCCAATGTTCGGTCTCTACAACTCGTCTGTCCCAACTCCACTGTCAGCGATTGCTCCTCACCGTTTTTTATAACAAAAAGAGCCAGGGGAGGGATATTGAACTACGTCTGAGAACCTGTTCGCTTCGCTCACAGAACCTCAGCTTAGTTCAAATCCCTGTCGCTCTTCGTTCTCACATGCGTTCGAACAGAAGAGCCAGGGGAGGGATTTGAACCCTCGAACTCCCGATTACAAGTCGGGTGCTTGAACCACCCAAGCTCCCCTGGCGCACCTACACCTTGTGGGTCATCCTTTGAGTGCGTATCGCTTTCGGTTCGGGTGTGTCACTCGGTTCCAACCCCATCACTCCACAGCTTTCTCAACTTCAAGGCGATGGGGTTCGTAGCCGTGTTGCTGGTAAAACCGTCGACCACGCTCATTTGTGGCAAGCACCTCCAGTGCAATCCGGTCGACGTCCGCTCCAGCCAATCGGTTCTCAGCAGTTTCCAGCAGCGCAGAGCCAATCCCTTCGTTGCGGCGTTCTGGGACGACATAGACGTTATCGATAATGCCGCGTGTAACGGCGCGCTTGAAATCCCCTGATTCCACCCGGAAGGACGCAAAGCCATGAATGTTCACAGAGGGTTGCCCATCGCGTGCGACGACAACCCGCTCGGCAACGAGTTGGTGGACCAATGTCTCCCGAACGCCAGTTCGGTTTTCATCACTGAGGATATGTGCATCGTACTGACGCTGGCTTTCAGCTAACTCGGCCCAGAGGTCGACAATCCGGTCGATATCATCCGTATCGGGCGTCACAATCTTCATATGACACCTAGATTGTCCGACAGTTGGGACAGACCAACTGACCGTTGAACGGCGATAAATCAGGCGAGAGGCTTCCGCACACCTCACAGATACTCTGTTCATCGAAATGGTCCTCAATTCCCTCATCACCTGTGGTCTCAATGGTAACTGAAGACCCGGATTCCGTGACAGTACCCTGTACGGGTTCGCCGGCCACTCTCGCCTCAACGGCGTGCGTTCGCGAGGCCAGCAGGTCACGCTCGGTAATCACGCCAAGCGGTTCTGAGCCGTTGGCGACGACCACGCGACTCTCACCCCGAGTCGACATCTCGTCTGCCGCCTGGCCGAGACTCATCTCAGGGGCGACGGTCGGAACGCTGTCGCTCATTACGTCGCCAACAGTCGCCTCTGCCGGTGGCGGCCCTTCGACAAGCGATGCCAAAATATCACGCTCGGTAACGACTCCAATATGTTCGTTGCCACGCTGGACGACAGCCGCAGCAGCATCCTCGCGTAACAACAACTCGACCGTCTCAATCAGGTCGTCAGATTCGCTGACGCCCACATACTCCCGGTTCATCAGTTCACGCACTGATACCTCCTCGTTCATGTGACACAGTTTGACATAGCCGGGTAAAAAGCTACCTGCGGTACGTTTATGCCGTTCCCAGCCAAAGATTTATGACTGGGTTACTTTATTTCGTTCCCTTGCAGTGGTGCTTTCTCGAACCGAAACGGGCCAGAAAAGCAAGCGAGCAGCCATCGAGAGTGGTAGAAGGTGACTACTAGAGGCTGCAGCAGGAGTTAGTTCAACTGGTCGCAATCCCCTTCCTGCGATTTCTCGAATGATAATCTATCCTTCGTAGGTAATATATAACTTTCCTACGAAGGATATTATTGGCAAGAAATAGTTCTCAGCGATTTATTCCGTTGGTCGCACTATACAATTATGCCTTTGAGGGAAATTTGGATTTATTCGAAGGCGAGTTCGACGGGTTTCTCGACTTCGCGGCAATGTTCGAGCGAATGTTTTGCATCCATCCCTGCATCGGAGGCAGTTTTTCCGCGGCCGACACCGACACGGAGTTCGACATCCACAGCCTCCTTCACGTGCCTCACCGCATCCCGATAGGCCTCCGCATCGAGGTCCGGACAGATGACGATGATGTTGTCTCCCCCAACGAAAAACGAAAGCGAATCGTAGGCCTGTCGCATATATTTCATCAGTTCAGCGTAGCCCTGTTCGATGCGGATGAACGTATCGAACTCGTTGAGTTGGTCGGTGTATTTACCGGTTGCATCGGCAACGTCGAAGTGAGCAATCTGGATATCCTCATCGGTCCGAAACTCCGCATCGATGGCACGGCCTTTGAGCACGTTTCGGCGATGCTTGTCCTGTGCGCTACCCTCCTCCTGTAACTGCTCGGTTGCAGTCCCAAGTGCCGAGGCTGGCGTTCGACCGGTAGCGACCGAAAGGCTTGCTGTCACCGGATACCGGTTCGCAACAGATTCCTGTATCAACGCGTGGTCGTCCATAGTGAGGCCGTTCGAGATGGCAATCATATTGTCAAACCGGGAGAAAAAAACGTACCCATCGCGGTTGCCAAATAACTGTGAAAGGTCGGCATATAGCCGCGACTGAAGCGTCTGTAAGTCGACCTCTCGGCGTGGCTCAGGCGTCACTGTCCATGGCCCGTAGTTATCTATCTGAATGTGTGTAAGCTGCGTGTTCGTCACAGTTGCATCGGGTTTGGTGTGTACAGGTATCTTTCTTTGGAAATCCGGCGGAATCGCAGCCCAACCCATCACATATCTGTGATGGGTGAATAGTTGTCAGAGTACAAATATTTCGTGCCAACCCTTATTTGCTGGAGTGCGTAGTTCCAGTAATGCATCGATGACGAGTGACGAGCTGGATATCCACACGCGAGAGCCTGCTGAAGAACGCGTTCGCCCACCAGAGGCGTTCGTCGAGCAAGCCAATATTCAGGATACCTCCCTCTATGAGACGTTCGACCAGGAGTGGCCGACCGCCTGGGCTCGGGCCGGAGACACTATTAGCTGGGATAGTTCCTACGACCATGTCTTCGACGAGGAAACAAGCGAGTGGTTCGTCGGCGGCCAGTTGAACGCTGCAACGAACTGTCTCGATAGACATCTCGACGAGCGCAAAAACCAGCGGGCGCTCGTCTGGGAAGGGCTATTCGATGAACGCCGGACGTTCACCTACCTGGAACTGACGAGGGAAGTCGAAGCGTTCGCCGCAACGCTCCGGGAGCTCGGCGTCGAGGAAGGCGATGTCGTCACCATCCACATGCCGATGGTGCCGGAGCTCCCGATTGCGATGCTCGCCTGTGCACGTATCGGCGCTATTCATTCCGTCGTCTACGTCGGCTTCTCGGCCGATTCGCTGACGACACGGATGGCCGAAAGCGGCTCCAACCTACTGGTCACCTGTGATGGCTACTACCAGCGCGGGGGTGCCGTCTCGCTCAAAAACAAAACAGACAGGGCCTGCCTCGGTCTCGAACACGAGGTAACCACCATCGTCGTCGACCGCCTTGGCGAGGCCTACGAGTACGCGCTCGGCCCGAACGATTTCGAGTATGAGAGTCTCCGGTCCACACATTACGGTACCGATATCGAACCCGTCTCTCGGGCAGCAACTGATACCCTGTTTTTAATTTATACGTCGGGAACTACCGGCAGACCCAAGCGGGTAACCCAGACAACCGGCGGCTATCTCTCCTATGTCACCTGGACCAGCCACGCCACACTCGATTTGAAGCCGAGCGACACCTACTGGTGTACGGCTGATATCGGCTGG
>SL_4KL_010_BRINEDRAFT_10000852_pt1 | contig 16323 bp, 9 predicted proteins | sample SodLak_010_BRINE_2_FD_10664 | JGI IMG/M metagenome (IMG submission 10664)
TCTGCATCAATAGCATCCTCGTAGATCGACAATCGGCTCAGAAGGTTGTTTATATCCATCCGCACTGTATGATCAAGTCTGAAACTATTGGAGACCCGAGCACCCAAATTGGAGCCGAACGGAGAGTTTTCCCAGCGGAACCCACCGCCATAGCGAGCTGTGTAATTAAACCAATTGAGCCCTCTGATTTGGTTCAATTGAGGTTGCCAGCTTGCTGTATAATCCTCGTTGTAATTGTTTCGTCGTGGATTCAGTGTATCAGAAACCAGGTCCCGAAAAACTTCGAATGTTGGTATCGGTTCAAAAGCACCTTCATCTACACCGGTAAGTCCGGCATCTCGAGTAGTAAATCGTCCCAAATCAAATGTATTTCGTGCTTGGAATGTGGTATTGATCGATCGGGTGAGGTTATATCCAAAACCGACGGAAGTATTGTAGGTGAAATTGTGTGTCTGCTGCAGGGGAATTTCGTCCTGCCCTTCCATTACCCGCCGTTTCCGCTCTTCAAAAGTACGGGTGGTGCTTATTGATGTGGTTACATTATTGGGCAAATACCCAAGCCGCAAACCGGATGCCACATTAAACAGTGGCATATTATCCAGAAAACTGAGTGGTCGAATAAACCCGGCATTTCGAAATGTATGATTGTATCGAAGGGAAGAATTAAAATTCCAATTATCCCGAAAACGCTGCTCCGGGTTTCGGCCTGTACCCTCGTTATAGTTGTAGCTGAACGTTGTGTTGTCCAGCGTATATCTCGCCAGGCGATTTTCGGAATTATTTTTTGTCACATTAGACAAATTAATGGCATACGACTGTGTAAAGGTCTCAATTTCACGGCGCTGTTGATCAATTAAATTGTCCTGTTGAAGTTCAGAAAAGTTATCGTTTGACCGAACCGCACTCTCAAAATCAGAAAACCGAATATCCCCCTGGTTAGGCATAAATTTAGGAATTGAAGACGATTGCCTTGTGGATAAATTTAGGGGGATATTCCAACCATATCGTTCGGGAATAAGTCTATGCAAATTAATAGTAGAGCTAATATCATACGCAATTTGATTATCAACCCGCCGCTGTCCCAGCCGTGAGTTCAAGGCTCCAAACCCTTGTGTTTGGCGTGTTACATTACCATCCACCGTAGCAAAATCAGCCAGTTTCATACTCGCGCTACCGTTTGCAGCCCAGCCGGTTTCGTTATCATACCCCGAAACCCGAAGTTCGTTCAGCCACACTTCCGCATCCAATAGTGGCGTTCCGTCACCTGCCGGATTGTCGGGATCATACGGGTTACGAACACCCATACCAATTTCTGAAACCCGGCCGAGTGAGGGATTACCCACAATTCCGATTACTGCTCCGGGAACGGCATCCTCAAGTATATCTGACCGCTCATAAAGTTCACTGATATTTATATTACTCTCCTGATCCCGCAACTGCTTCAGCTGGTTGAATGCAGAAAGCACAATATTCATGCTGTTTTCGTCGTAGAGCCAAACCTGCTCTGCCTCCTCTTCAAGCAGTGAACTGTTCCCGGGATCGAACGGCTGATATGGATAATTTTCATCTGATGGCGTAATCGGCTGACGATATTCGTAATAGTTATTCTCAAGATCGTTACCGAAACGCATCACCAGCTCAATATCTTCGCGATTATCGTAGCCTTCGCCGTGCACAAACATTCGCATATTCGAATAGTCCAGCAGATTCAATCCTCCGGGATATACCCGCTTAATCATCTGCAGTGACTCACCACTTAAATTTTCTACCTCCATCACAATCGACTGCTCATTCTGGAGTGATTGTAGCTGCGTACCGCGATTTTGTGCCCGAATACCACCGGCCGGTTGCCTGTACGGTGTTGGGCGCCGATTGGCATTCTCCTCAATGTTGATGGTGCTTATTCGTACTTCCGCGTTTGGGTCACTTTCGTCATTAATTGTCTCATCTGCACGCCACTGACTGCCCACAAAATCTAGAGAAGCAAAACGCATGGTAAACGGCTGTTGATAGCCCGACATCCACATCCTCATATAGGTGATATTTTGAAAATCATTGATGTCGCCAAACTTTCGCTCAAACTCATCAAGCGGTATTCGCACCTGGTACCACCTGTCCTGCTGGCGGCTGCCCGGAACACGGTCAACAATAAATGTACCGGGTGTACCGATCTCCAGATCTGATTCACTCGCCGGATTAAAATCAATCTCGTACTGGTAGTACGCGTTCGTAAGATTTACGGTCGATGGGTTTACCAACCCCTCGGTATCCGGGCGATTGGTGATTGCTCGCCGATCTTCCTGGTCCAGAGGCGTGTTGTCTTCGGGAAAACCCAGCAGTCGATGAAACCGCTCATGCAACAGGCGTTCACTTACCGCAGACTCTCCATAAAACACATAGTTATCATTCGAAGGATCATTAAATATTCGCTGAAATTCAGGGCTGTCCTCGCCATACTGTTCCCGCATTTCATCAATAAATTCAGAGAACACATTTCGCTCATTCAGTCCATTTACACCACCGGTTGTAGGCAGTCCATCAAGCCCCACATCTTCGATATCCCGGTTTTGAGTTGAGAACTCTCCTTCCGGAGGAACTTGGGTTGAGGGGATAGCTGAACGAGGGTTATCCAAATTATCGAGCACCAAATTCTCAGGGTTCAACCCGAGGCCATCTTCGGTATTAAGTCGGGCATTTGGAATAACATCTTCCGAAACCAGCCCGATATCGATATACAGTTTACCGTCGTAATCATCAATGGAGGCGGAGCTCGGCATTCGTCCACCCGGCAGAACCGGCTGTACCCAAAATTCTATATACTCAATATTATTTTCGGAAAAATCTTCCTGGCCTGATGGAATTACCGTTGTCATTCCTCCCCAGGTTTTTTCGGGAGTCTGCTCCAGCAATTCCCGCATATCCATATTGTAATTATACTGCCCTCGTTTTTGAGGATTGTAATGAATATCCAGCGTATTAATCAGCTCTTCCTGGGGGTTCCTGGTCTCCCGTCCGGGAAAGACATCGGTTACCTGAACCGGCTCCGATTCCGGCGTAAACACCACATCATCAATAATGTTAGAGATGTTTCGGGGGATGGTATAGAATGAAAATTTTCCGCGCAAATCGGCACGGTCGCGCTGCGACTGAATAGTTGATACAGGCTCACCGGGAAAGTCATCCTCTTCAAATATTTGTGCGTCTGCATCGTATCCCGGAACTGCTGCGGGTGGCGCTGCAATATGCCACCTATTAGCATTCAGGAGACTTAGCTTAATGCTCGAACCTTCAAAATCATCAATGAACGACAACCCCTGCTCCTCATCGGGGAAAAGTTCATCATTCCGGATTGCACGCCGAACCGCGCGCGTTTCTGCCACTCCCGGGCGCAACTGGGCAAACTCCCCGCTTAAATTAATTTCTGACTCTTCACGCGTTTGTAACAGTGGAAAAGCGTCCAGTGCCCGCGTTATAAACGGCGTATCGAACCGGGCATTCGCATCAAACCCTAAAACGGAATTACTGATCGGCTCATCACCTATTCGAATTTTATCATCCAGCGGCCGCTCATTAAACCGAAAGTAGGTACCTCCCAGTGTGATGTCGTTGCTAACATCATACTCCGCACGAAGACCGGTAAATGTTTTCTGTTCGATGGAGGTGAACGCCTGGTTTTCATATTCTATCGTGATATCCTGCCCCGGAGCGGTGTATCGGTCGTTCAAAATGGTGATGCTGCCAAAAGAATAATCTACCTGGTAATCTACATCTTCCTGTAGTTCAACCCCGTTGGCACGAACGCGGACAGAACCCTCCACCAGTGCAATTCCTAAGCTGTAATTCTCCTGCAATCCACCTTTCGAAACTCCACTAAATTGATAAAAACGGTTTGTTGAACTTTGTGATGCATTTCGTTGACGTTCGGTGTAGAGCTCGGTATAGGTTAACCGTTCAATCTCCTCATCTGAAAGTGGCGAATCTTCAAGCACCTCGGCAATTCGATTTCCAAACGGCTCCAGGTACGGAAAGATGATCTTCCCCTGTACCGGATCCAATGTGCCGGTACCAAAATCTATCCGGTTATCGGGGTTTAGCGCTCCTTGCGAATCAACCCGATCAAGTCCGAGGTCCTGGAGCAGTGTTGGCTCCCTGCCCGGCAGTCGGTTTTGTGATACATTATCCTCGGTATAGTCCAATTCAATTTCCAGGTTCTCACGGCTGATATCGGTCATCCCCAGCGAGTAGATATTTCGCATGGTAAGTGGAAAAAGCCTGTGATCGGTAGAAACATTTCGCGGACGCAGCATTTTCAGATAAATTCGGTCACTGCCACCCTGGTTGATCTCACCTACATTTACCAGTTCCCCAGCTGCATTCCTGTAGTTGTAGGCAATTGCCAGCACCTCTCGCGAACCGAGCGAACGGTTCATAGAAATAAATCCTGACACTTTGTTGATGGTGTAGTCGTCACCCTCCCGAAGTGGCGTAAAATATCCCTCTTCAAAATTCCGAGAGTCGTCTACGCCCAAATCACTCGCTGAAACCCCTTCTTGTGGATCACGAAACTGGTCAAGCTGATCATCAGAAAATGAATCCAGATTATTATTTGGCGGAGCAAATGTGCCATCACCGGTTTCCACTGTTCCAATATCTGCCAGGGCAACGGCTCGGCGGGAATCTTCATCAGACTGGACCGTTTCGCGCAGTATCCATACCTCTACATCGGCAATCCGAAGCGTTTGGGTGAGTTGCTGTGGGTTCGACAAACTGTTTTCAAACTCCTGGCGAGTATAAAAATCGAGAAAAAAGTGGGTGTCATCTTCATAATCAGCCGGTCGAATTTGGATTTCGCTCTCCGTTGACCCACCACTGATGGTTTCCACATTGCTCTCCCCATCCTGCTGCGAAACGACCGATGTTAACCGCAGCGGGCCAAATTCAGCCACAGATTTAATGCCAAACAGTGCACCGCTACCTCGAATCAAAGAGTTGCCGGTGTTCATGGAGACGTTTCCCATTTCGATACTCTTAATAATCTCATCATCATACCCTTCATACACAATACTAAGCCGGTTCTGATAGTCGAATGTACGCTCGGTATCCCAATCTGTTTGGATGGTAAGCTTATCCCCAATATTACCCTGTATGTTCAACTGCAGGCTCTGTTCAAATGTAGGATCAATTCGGGTGCGTTGATCTTCGGGCAGGGTTACATCATCAGGAGATTTTTGAATAGATGCCCCCACATTCATATTTGCCACACCATTAACGCGCAGATTCACTTCCGGCCGGCCAAAAATTGTGGTAAATGCGGATTCCTCTCCGCCGGGAATTTCGAGGCTAAAATCGAGCAGGCCTCGGCTTCGCTCCTCCCGCTGGCGCGACTCTTGAATTAATTGACTCCAATTATCCTGGATGGCATGCTCTCTGTTACGATCGGCAAACTCATCAAACCGAAAATATGTGGGCATACCTGATGGGTGCCCAAAAATAAATTTTTGTGCAAAAAACCCGCGGTCTTCATCCTGTTCGAACTGAATCTCTTCGGCGGGAAGTGTTAAATAATAGAGTTTGGGAATTGGGCGAAAAAATGGATCCGTAACAAAATCTCCGCGAACAGTGCGGAAATGTTTACGGAGCTCATCCATCCCGAGAGTATCGGCGGCAGCAACTTCTGCAGTGTCCGGGATTGCGATATCCTGGGCCGAAGCCCCCGACATCACCCCTAACATGAGTAGCAGAAGCCCCCCTAATAACGTAAAAAAACGACGTACTTTACTCACAGATTAAACGTATACGGATGATCATTTAGAAAGCGAACATATCTAGCAATTGGTTGCTGTGTAACCCAAAACACTCCGTTTTGGTATGATAACTTTTTCTAACGTCGTAGCTCTGTTTCGATAGGCGCAGATTTTTTAGACTTAGGGCATTAAATTCGTCGTTGATAATAAAACATTAAGGAATATGTTGAAAGTAGGAACCACTTGAAACAGTTTTTTAGATGAACTCGCTTTCTCTTCTACGTCAACAGCTTGTATATTCCCGCTTATGATTAATCATGTTCAGCGCGATCTTTTAAAAAAGCATGTAGGGCCATTCCTGTTCTGCTTTTTTACCGTAATGTTTATCCTGTTGATGCAGTTTTTAATTCTGCATGTGGATAAACTAGTTGGGAAAGGTCTGCCTATCTCCATCGTCGTTGAGCTGATTCTCTCCAATTTAGCCTATATGGTTGTATTGGCCGTACCCATGGCCGTACTCGTTTCCACCCTTATCGCCTTTGGAAAATTTTCGGAATATAATGAGTTAACAGCCATTCGAGCAGCCGGTGTTAACCCAATTAAACTGATTTTACCCGTTATGGCCGCCGGTTTTATGCTCTTTCTGGCCATGGCGTATTTCTCAAACTACATTCTGCCGGAAGCCAACCACAAAGCCCGTTCTCTATTTATAGATGTACGCATGGCAAAACCCGGGTTTGATTTGCAGGAAGGCACATTTTATGAAGGGATTGATGGCTATACCTTTTTGGTACAAGAGATCGACAACGATACTGATACTCTTCGCGATGTTACCATCTTCCAGAGTCAGACCGGAGATCGATACCGTGCTTTTATCCGCGCCAAAACAGGATGGCTCGAAAGTGATGATGAATATACGTTAACCCTGTTTCTTGAAAATGGCTCCATCATGAGATATATCCCCGGAGAGCGGCGAAATGAAGAGACCATCGAAAGCACAGATTTCAACCGATATCGGATGAGCTTTGATCTCTCCGATCTCGCTTTCTCCAGGGCAAATCCCGACAGTCGTTCTCGTAACGACAGAACCATGAGTGCACAGGCCATGATGGCTGTGGTAGATACGCTGAACAGGGAGATCCAAAAAGAGTATGACACCCTTGTGAGCAAAACAAAACAAGATGAAGTTCTACCCTTCCATGTAGATCGTACCCGCTCCATCTACCGCTCAGTTGATGAAGATGTAGATACCAAAAGAATTGTAGATTCGGAGTTTGAAGCGCTAAACTATCTGGAAAGCTCACAAGCGCAGGTTACTACTATAAGCTTTGCCAGGAGTAGCCTGAACCGGTACAGAGCTGAAATCGACACCTACAAATCTAATGTCTCCTGGCGTGATTTTCGTGTTGCCGAATTCCTGGTGGAAGTACACAAAAAACTGTCCATTCCATTCGCATGCCTTATTTTTGTACTGATTGGAGCCCCCATTGGAATGCTGACCAGAAACGGTAATATTGGTGTAGCTGCACTCATAAGTGCGGTAATTTTAACCCTCTATTTTATCGCCATCATTCAGGGCGAGAAGTTTGCCGATAGAATGATTATCTCCCCTTTTATGGGAATGTGGGGCATTAACATTTTGCTATCCATTATCGGTATATTTTTGGTTCTTCACGTCAGTACATCCTTTAAAATTTCAAATCTGTTTGCCAAAGATGAATAAAATTGATCGATACATCTTCTTTCGGCTAACAACGATNACCCTGTTNGTACTNGCNGTGTTGATCTGCATTTTCATCCTGATCGACTTTTCCGAAAACAGCGACGATTTTACCGATAAAGGAGCTACACTTGCTGAAATTTGGAGTCTCTACTATCTCAACTACATTCCCGAGATGGTTCGCCTGGTTAGCCCTGTAGCCGTATTTGTAGCCTGCCTGTTGTTAACAGGACAAATGACAGAACGGCTCGAAATTATTGCCATTAAAGCCTCCGGCATTAGTCTTTACCGGCTTGCCGTTCCATATCTCGTTTTCGGGTTGATGATTGCCGTGAGCGTTAGCTATCTAGATGCGTATGTTATTCCAAACTCTAACGCAGAGCGTATAGAGTTCGAGAACGAATATCTTAGCGGATCGGGCGACCGCCTTGATCGCGGTACGATTTACCGGCAAGAGTCCGATAGTACAATAGTCAGCTTTAGCTTTTTTGATCCGGAGAGCAATGTAGGCCATCAAGCCAGAATTGTAGAGTTTGATGCCGATAGAATTACTAAAATTGCAACGGCCAGCAGACTTCGCTGGGTCGACTCCCTCTCTACCTGGGAAGTAGATCGTTATAACGAACGCAGGTTCCATCAGGATGGATTTACCGAGCATGACACCGTAAATGTACAAATTCCACTTAACCTCTTCCCGCGTGATTTAGCCCGGCGAAGTTCCGATATCTACCAGCTTACCTATCCGGATGCTTTTCAGTATATCGAATCGATTGAGCGGGTAAGTGCAGGAGGTATTGGGTTACCACTCACCCAACTTTACGGACGAATAGCCTACCCGATCTCCATTTTTGTGGTCTGTTTGATAGGGTTCGCACTCGCCACAGAAAAGCGAAAGGGAGGGCGCGGATTTTATATCGCAGCAGGGCTGGGAATCAGCTTTATCTACCTGGTATTTATGAAAGTTATTGAACCCTTTGGCGCCTCGGGTAGCGTTACCCCCGAATTCGCCGCATTTTTTCCGCACGCCCTCTTTCTGTTGTTCGGAGTGTTGCTGTTACTCATAGCAAAAAAATAGCCGGGATACCTATATCTGTATCAGGCTTCCGGTTTGGGGCCACGGTAGTTAAACGGCATATCAAACTTCTCTTTTTTCGTCGTTATTGGGCCGTTTTCATTCTCATACTTCCGGATGTTTTCATTCAAAGCATTTGCCAGACGCTTCGCATGATCGGGCGTAAGCACCATCCGCTTCACCACTTTTGCTTTAGTTACACCAGGCATCATCGAAATAAAATCAAACACAAACTCCGAGGGGGAGTGGGTAATCATCACCAAGTTAGAGTACGTTCCCGTAGCCTCCTCTTTTGTTAGTTCAATTTCTATCTGTTTCCCTTTCTTTTTCTTTGGTTGATCCATAAGACTGCTATTATTAAATGAAAAATTAGATCGAAATAGGTGTCAAGAGCACAAAATCACAGAAAATTATTTTCCTGCATCCATTCGTCATTATAAATCTTTGAAACGTAACGAGTACCGCTGTCCGGCAGAATAACCACCATCACATCATCTTTTGTAACAGGATTATTTTGTGCATACTGCAGCGCGCCAAAAACAGCCGCTCCGCATGATCCACCAATAAACAGCCCTTCCTCTTTGGCAAGCGCACGAGTCATTGTAAACGCATCTTTGTCGTTCACCTGCTCAACAGCATCAATCAGATCAAAATCCACGTTTTCGGGGATAATATCTTCTCCAATACCCTCTGTCAGGTACGGTTTGATCTCATTTTTATCAAATTCGCCTGTTTCAAAATACTTCTTATAAATAGAACCGACGCTATCAACCCCAATTACTTTTATATCAGGATTCTTCTCTTTCAGAAATTTTGCCGTACCGGAAATCGTCCCGCCGGTACCCATTCCTGCCACATAGTGGGTTACTTTTCCATCCGTTTGCTCCCAAATTTCAGGGCCCGTCGTTTCGTAGTGAGCTTTGGTATTGCTCAAATTGTCATACTGGTTCGGATAGTACGAGTTGGGAATTTCCTCACTCAACCTTTTTGCCACCGAGTAGTAACTTTTGGGATCGTCAGGCTCTACATTTGTTGGGCAAACCTCCACTTTTGCACCCAGCGCGCGCAACAGATCAATTTTCGATTGACTCTGTTTATCGGTAGTCGTAAAAATGCACTTGTACCCCTTTACTGCCGCCGCAAGCGCAAGTCCCATTCCTGTATTTCCGGAGGTTCCTTCAATAATGGTGCCGCCCGGTTTAATCAGGCCGGCCTCTTCGGCATCCTCAATCATTTTCAGGGCAATGCGATCTTTAATACTCTGCCCGGGATTTAAATATTCAACTTTTGCCGCAACCGTAAGTGGCAGATCTTTTACCACGCTGTTCAATCGAACAAGCGGTGTATTACCAATAGCGTCTAATATCGAATCGTGAATCATAATTTTTTTAAGCTTTCTCGAGTTAACTCCTGTTTGGTACCCGCAAAGATACTAAAAATTGTTCCACGAATGTGAGACGGATTTTTGATGATTATTTGTATTTTCACCAACATATCATGCAGATATCCCAATTAACGCTCCCAACATTATTACTCAGGCGGCAGCAGTATGGCTACTGTTGCAACCCACCCACATCAGTGGTGATCTTTCCTCCAGGGATACGTTAGATCTCACCACCGTAGACACCGTACGTGTACTCCTTTTCGACTCCCATCCCCCGCAACAAATCTCCATCAAACCAAGATACGGCGAGGTTACATTTCGGTTTGATGAACGCTCCATTACGATTTCAGATGTAGATCAATCTGCAACAATAACCACCTCCGGAAGTCAAATCTCTCTCGAAACAGGTGGCGAATCCCATCAAACCGACAGCCTTTCAATAACTAATTCCGGGGGACTCACTGAAATCCGATCGAACCAATTTGAACGGCGGCAATATCGCGGGGAATTTTCCATTACCAAACATCCCCTGCGTGATGAACTGCGAATCATCAACCGGGTTCAGCTCGAAGATTATGTTGCCTCGGTAATTGGCGGTGAAATGAACTTCAGAGAGTTTGAAGCCCTAAAAACACAGGCGGTAGTTTCGCGAACGTACGCACTGTGGACCATACAGAATTCGCCATTCCCCGATTTTGACTTGAAAGATCATGAGTCGAATCAGATGTATATCGGAGCGGTGCCGGAAAAACCGTGGTATCTCGATGCCGCACTATCTACCGATGGAGAAATTTTAACCTGGAGCGGAAAGTTGATTTTAAGTGCATACTCCAGCACCTGCGGTGGAGTTACCAGTAATAATGAAGATGTTTGGCGGGGACGAGCTCTGCCCTATCTGCGATCGGTGCAGGATCATGAAATGTGCTCCATCTCGCCCCACTACCGCTGGGATTTCGATTTCAATTTTGATGAACTGAACGAACTGCTTCGTTCCCGATACGGCTTTACGGCAGATGATGTTGAGCTCGAAAGAGATCATATCGGAAGGGTTCGCCACATCGAATTCACCAACAATCAAAACGGTCGATTGCTGTTTACCGGTAACGAGTTTCGGCTGCTCATCAATCGAACCTACAATCCACTATCGGTTCGCAGCACCCGGTTTAACTGGGATCAGAAAGATGATGGGAAAAGAATTCAGATATCCGGACAGGGGCTTGGCCACGGTATCGGCCTTTGCCAGTGGGGAGCAAAAGGATTTTCGAAAAATGGGTGGGATTACAGAGAGATTTTATCCTTTTACTTTAGTGGTACAAAAGTTGTAAATTTCCATCGTATTGAATCAAACGCAATAGAACTGCACAATTAATCATGTTTTTAGAGCAAGACAAACCCAAAGATTACGACTGTGGATATAACCTGGACCTGATGATTCAGGCAATTCCCCGAATTGACGATCACACCGAGCGTTTGCAATATGCAAAGCGTGTGGTTGGCCTTATTAAACAGAGTCATCCCAACTGGGTAGAGAAAAATGGCCAGAGCAAAATGGCCTGGGATTATTTCTTTGAACTCGCCGAGTTCGATCCAAAAGAGTATGGAATTCAAAACCCATTTACCTCCGGCTTGGTTGATGACGCCAAATAAATGGCTGCAGTTATTTCTACAATTCAATTTATGACGCACTTCAACACGCTTTTTAGGTGAAGAATATTGCCTCCAATCAAACCACTTCTATCTCCTTGTAACTATTTACAACACAATAGATAGAACCAATAAAAGCTATTCTTTCTCTTGTAATTTTTTACTTTTAAATGCCAAACTTTCAATTTATATTGAAAGTATTGAGTATTTGCTCATAGCACCAAAGTAATAAAGTAATGTCTACAGATTCGGGAACTCCAACAGAGTTTATTGAAACGCTTGACAGTAAAGTCTTTACCGGTTTTCTACAGAACCTGTCCCGAGACAAAAAAGGGAGAGATTCCAAGTGGATTTCTATTACACTGCCCATAGCCGGTATCGATCCGCTCGCAGCACTTGAGCTGGATGACACCCGTGAAGAAAAGTTTTACTGGGATCACCCCGAAGAGAACACGTCTATTTCTGCGGCCGGAAAAATTACCGAACTTAAAGCAACCGGTTCAAATCGGTTCCAGGAAATTGCTGATGCTACTCGTCTGCTAAAAGATCAGATATCTGCATATACGGCAATTCAGCACTCTATGGCCGGTCCGCTATTTTTGGGTGGGTACTCATTTAACGATCATAATATTGGGCGAGTGTGGAATCGATTTGGTGCTGCTCGATTTGTGCTTCCCGAATGGATGCTGGTTAAAAGTGGCCACCTCCATCTGCTCACCTTAGTCATCGAAAAAGGTGACAAAGAACTGCACGATATTTACCAAGAAATTATTGAGAGATTTACGGATTTCATGAACCTCGCGGGGTCGCTTCAAAACAGTAGACGTACCACGAAGCAGAGATCAAATATTGTTTGTACGCTGCAGACACCCGATGACAAAAGCCGCTGGGTTAAAAAAGTTGCCAAGGCGAAAAAGCTGATTGAGCAGAAGAAGTTTGAAAAGATTGTACTGGCACGGCGAGTTACTATTGAATCCCGCTGCCCGCTCGATTCTACCGTGATGATTCACAATTTGAGGCAGAAATATCCCGGATGCTACAATTTTCTTATCCAGGTAGATTCGGAAACTTCGTTTGTGGGTGCCACTCCCGAGCGTCTTGCATCTTTTAAACAGGGTACGTTTTTAACAGAGGGTTTAGCCGGGAGTATTTCGCGTGGAAAAACAGCTACGGAAGACGCCTCCCTTGAACAGTCGCTGATGGGCAGTAAAAAAGATCGATCTGAGCACCATTTTGTGGTCCGTGCCATCAACGATAATCTCAAACCTTTNAGTGAAAGTGTTGATCATCCCAAAATTCCTCAGATAAAGAAATTGAACAACGTTCAGCATCTTTTCACCCCAATTACCGCGTCGATCAAAAGCGGTGTGCAGATCCATCAGCTGATACAAAAACTTCATCCNACNCCGGCNGTAGGTGGATTTCCGCGTGATGAAGCNACNCCNNANATTCAGGAAATTGAACAGATTGAGCGCGGATGGTACTCTGCCCCGATTGGCTGGTTTAACCTGAATGGCTGTGGAGAATTTGCCGTGGCTATCCGCAGCGCACTGCTCGATAACAATAAGGCATACCTCTATGCCGGCTGTGGAATTGTATCTGATTCTGACGCAGAAAAAGAGTGGAGCGAAACTCTGCTGAAATTCCGCCCGATGATGGATGCCATTAATCAGCTGGAAGAGTCGTACTATGACTAACCATCTTCGCTGGGCTTCCACAATTATCCGTTCGCTCTATGCAAATGGAGTTCGGCACGCCGTTATCTCTCCCGGCTCGCGCTCCACACCCCTCACCATTGCACTTTCACTTCACCCCGGCATTAAAAAGTTTGTTCTGCTTGATGAACGCTCAGCTGCATTTATGGCGCTCGGCATCGGGAAAGAGTCCGGTCGACCTGCCGTGTTAGTCTGTACGTCTGGTACGGCTGCAGCGAACTACTACCCCGCTGTTATTGAGGCGAAAGAGTCCGGTGTGCCGATGGTTATACTATCCGCAGACAGGCCGCCAAATCTGCGTGGAATTGGAAGCTCACAAACCACAGATCAACTGAAACTGTATGGTGATCACGCGGTTTTTTTCCACGAAGTTGGCGAAACCAAGAGTGATGAAACTGACTTAAAACGACTCACATTTGCAGGCGAGCAGGCGGTTGCTGATTCTATCCGAGTTGGCGGTGCAGCCCATTTGAATATGGCGTTCCGAAAGCCGCTGGAACCGACATCGGAACAGATTGACCAAGAAGCCTCGGAAAACTCAAAGCAGTTGGATGAGGATTCGAGTTTTGACCCCGGGCATCATCAAACCGTGCATTTGGGTGAAGAACTATCAGCACTGATAAATGAATCCAAACAGCCGTTACTTATTGCCGGGCCGGCAAATCCCCGGCATTCGCTTGCCAACCATGTGCAGAAAATGGCTGACCGGATCAACGCTCCGGTTATTGCAGAACCCGGCTCGGGCGTGGACGGAGATATTCTCCGATATGAGCAATTTTTTCGAGACAAATCTACCCGTAAGGAACTAAAGCCGGATTTAATTCTTCGTTTTGGGGATCAGCCCTTTACAAAATCGATGCTGACAACCCTTGCCGATTGGAGTTCAGTTTATACCATCCATTTTTCGGCGAGACACGCATGGCAGGATAGCGAGATGTCCCGGTCACACTTTATTCCCCCTGCAACAGAATGATGAACTCGACCTGGCGTCCATCAACCCGAAAACGGATGAGAATTGGCAGAACGCCTGGCAGAAATTGGAGCGTTCATCACAAGAAACCCTGACCCGTTCTTTAGATGGAACCAAACCGTTGACCGATGGACACATATTTTCGCACATCAGCCAACAGCTTTCTGATAGTTGGAGAGTGATGATTTCGAACTCATTGCCACCTCGTGATATGGCGCTTTTTGGGCAATTTTCTACTCACCAATTTGTGAATCGCGGAACGGCCGGGATTGATGGAATACTCTCTACAGCTATTGGAATTTCGAGCTCATCAGATGCACCAACCTGCTGCATTGTGGGGGATTTGGCGTTCCTACACGATTCCAACGCACTGCTTGCGTTACAAAATGCAGGGCAGCCTTTCGTAGTGGTGGTGATCAATAATGGCGGCGGCAATATTTTTCGGATGTTACCAATCTATCAGCAGGACAGAAAGATGTACAGCCGATATTTTGAAACGCCGCAAAGCGTTCAGATACAAAAACTTACCGAGGCTCACGGCATTCACTACCGGAGAATTGAGACGCGTGGTGATCTTGAACAATTTTACCTGTCGAACCTTGGCAAAACCCCTCAGGTGATTGAGTGTGTTACCGATTCAGAAGAGAGTATGCAACTCCGTAACAAACTTTTGGGGAACTCCTGATGCGGGTTGATGCCGGCAGTTCGAAATACTTTCTCAAAGTCCATCAATCCAACCCGGCCCTCCCACACCTGATTCTATTTCACGGGTTTATGGGATCCAATGACGCCTTTACTCCCCTGCTAAAATATTTATGCGTGTTTTGTAACCCTGTTACTATTGATCTGAAAGGACACGGAAAATCGACCGGAACGGAAAAAGCAGATCACTATTCGACAGATCAACAGGTAGGGGAATTGACATCTGTTATTTCGCGATTAAAATTTCAATCTCTGTTTCTCTATGGTTACAGCATGGGTGGCCGGCTGGCGCTGCAATTAGCGCTGGAAACGCCCGAACTTTTCAGCGGTTTGATTTTGGAGAGCACTCACTGCGGTATAGCTGAACCTGACCTAAGAAAACAGCGAAGAAAAATTGACCGGGTGCGTGCGGAGCAGATCATAGATGATTTTTCTACGTTCCTGGAAGGATGGTCGCAACTTCCGTTATTTAACGCAAAACAGTCATCCGATTCGGATTATTATTACCAAATTATGGAACAGCAAAACCCACCGTATTTGGCTGCATCACTCCGGGGTTTCAGCGCCGGAAATATGCCGTATGTTTGCGAAAAACTATCCACTTTCGAAAAGCCGGTTCAACTTATTGCGGGGAGCGAAGATCAAAAATATGTTGACAAGATGAGTGAGATCGCTCAACTTTTACCATCATCAACCCTGGATATTGTTGACGGTGCAGCACATCGGGTCCACGTAGATCGACCCAAGGATGTAACTCAAATTTTAAACTCATTTATTCAATCTCATGTCTGACTGGAAAACTGTTAAAACGTATCAAGATATCACCTATAAAAAACGCAATGGCGTTGCCCGAATAGCCATCAATCGGCCGGAAGTCCGCAATGCATTTCGTCCACAAACCCTTTATGAGCTGGAAGAGGCGTTGATTGACTCGCGAGAAGATACATCCATCGGGGTGATACTCCTCACCGGCGAAGGCCCTGCCAAAGATGGCGTCTACTCGTTCTGCTCGGGCGGAGATCAAAAAGTGCGCGGTAAAAAAGGATACGAAGGTGGTGATGGTGTTCAGCGACTGAATGTTCTGGATATCCAGCGTCTGATACGTTTTATGAGCAAAGTGGTGATCTGTGTAGTTCCCGGCTGGGCCGTCGGCGGCGGACACAGCCTGCATGTGGTGTGTGATTTAACGCTTGCCAGCAAAGAGCACGCTATTTTTAAGCAGACCGATGCAGATGTGGCCAGTTTTGATGGCGGTTTCGGCTCCGCACTGCTTGCCCGACAAGTTGGACAGAAACGAGCTCGTGAAATTTTCTTCCTCGGCAGAGATTACTCCGCACAGGAGGCGTTCGATATGGGAATGGTCAATGAGGCG
>SL_4KL_010_BRINEDRAFT_10000853_pt1 | contig 16321 bp, 19 predicted proteins | sample SodLak_010_BRINE_2_FD_10664 | JGI IMG/M metagenome (IMG submission 10664)
TACTCGTCAGAAACTACTCGTCAGAAACTACTCGTCAGAAACTACTCGTCAGAAACTACTCGTCAGAGATACCCCACGCGTCGGGCATTTCGATGACGTATCGACCGTCTTCTTGGAGCGAAATAATGTACTCCTGTCGGTCATACAGCTCCATCAGGTTGAGTTCGTACTTTCCAGGGCTGACAATTCGAATACTCTCGAACTGATCGTTGAGTTCGTCTCGGAGATCACCGATATCGGGGCGTGGACCTCCAGGAGTGTCATCGCTTGGTGTATCGAGATCCGATTCAGTGTCAACATCTCGACTTGCTTGGTCTAGCTCATCCGGAGAGACGACGTCGGAACGGGCGCTCGCTTGCGCGACATCCTCTTCGGTCCGTTCATCGACGTGCTCCGTGTGTGACTGGGCGGGACCTGAGCCGGGGGTGGAGTCGGATTCTCGGTCGGCGGCAGAATCAGATGGGCTAGACGAACTAGATGAGCTCGCTGACCCCGATCCAGCCGAGGGAGTTCCCTCCGGTACCGTATCTTCAGACGGAGAGTCCGTAACCGGGGAGTCGAAAGGTGAGCCGGACTCTTCCGCCTCACTGGTCGAGTCGTTAGCTGACGAGTTATCTGCCGCTGGGTTTCGAGCAGCTGATCGATTCGCAGTTGAGTTCTTAGCCTTTGAACCGGTGTCCGGCTGGAACTGGAACTTGTTTCCGCCGCAGTCTGGGCAGCCGGAAAGCATCTCTTTGGACCCGTCCGGGAACCTCCGACCACAGCTGGTGCACTGATGAGGCATTATCGTCGGGAGACGAGGGTACTAATGAGGTTCTCGTCTTTATGTAAGGTCTCGATCCGGTTAGCTGGGCCGATGACGGTGAGTTTCTGTGTCGATTTTCGCCCCATCAGCTTATCGAGGAAGCTCTGGTCGTTTGTCTCCGCTTTGGGATATGTTTCAATCTCGATCCCGGTGAAATCGTCGGGGCTGATCTCGGTCATCGTCACCTCGATCAGCTTCGACTCCTCGTCGGGTGAGAGCCCTTCCTCAAGAATAACAATGTTGCCGTCGCGGACACCGTCAAGGATGAGCCGGATCTTCTCCATTCCGGTCAGTCCCTCCATGCGAGCCCCGCTAATCATATCAATGCGGACGCCACCGTCAGAGTCGTCTGATGAGTTTTCAGATGGCCCGTTGCCTGGAGGACCGCTACCGCCGCCACCGACGTTGGGGGTTGGACCCGGCATCAGCCGAAGTACTCCGCTATTTTCGTGTACACTTCGTCCATGTTCTCACCCTCGAGCGCTGATAGCGGAATCGTCTCGTGCTGTGGGAAGGCGTTGGCTATCTGCTGGACGTCTGATCCGGGGAGGTCTGTCTTGTTGGCGAGGATGAGCGCCGGAAGACCCTGTGATTCGATGATCCCGATGAGCATCGTGTTCACTTGGGTAAACGGATCCGTCGTGGAGTCGAGTACGTAAATGACGCCGTCAACATCCTCGCGAAGCCAGTGCATCGCTTCCGCGACACCCTCAGTGGCCTCTCGGGATCGGCGGACAGCGTCGTCTTTGTCCATATCGTGGTCGAGAAACTCCTTGTAGTCGACTTTCGTCGTTACGCCCGGCGTGTCGACGATGTCGATCGTGACCTTCCGGCCGTTGCGTTCGATCTCTACGTTCTCTTTCCGACGAGCCCGGCGAGTTTCGTGTGGAATATGACTCTCCGGCCCGACGGCGTCACCCGTCCAGTCGCGTGCGATCCGATTCGCGAGGGTCGTCTTCCCGGCGTTCGGCGGTCCATAGATCCCGATTCGCTTGGGTTCGTCGGCCGCGAACAGCCCGTCAGTCACCCGTGATATGCTATCTTTAAGATTCGTGAGCAGTCCCATCCTAACCTCCAATTGTGTGTTGTCTCCCGAATACACCGAAAGGCGTGATAACACCTGGCTGCGTCCGTTTCGACGGTGTCCGTTTCGACGGTGTCCATTTTGCGTGTACTCGGGGAATTACAGTAGAATCCACACCCCTCTCACTTAAGAACTGCGTCAGACATATCGAGTCCGGAGATATCCGGTTAGAGCGGTTTTAATACGACTGTATGGACGTTTTATTTATTAAAACTGACATACTTTATTGTAACCGACACACTTCGGGCCCTGAGGGTGTGAATTATATACTGCAGTTTTCAGTTGTCCGCTTTGAGAGAGTTGTTAATTATCTACTTCGTCTACTTCGCTCGTCGCCCCTTCTCGTCTCACTCTCTTCCCCCCACCCCTTTGTTTCGTGTGGAGACGGCTGATAGTGCAGGGGAGGCGTCTCGTCACGGTTAGTTTTTGACAATTATGTGACGATTATACCTGTTCAATGTAAAATAACTTAATTAAAATAAAGTCGAGAGCTTTGTCGAGGGTACTGTTTTTGTCTCTAGGATATAAATCCACCGCTATAATATGACCTCCTCTAACCCCCCACCCCATCAAATTCGTGTTCCACACGAAACGAAGGGGTAGGGGGTCGGGTTGAAGCCAACCGATCTGATCCCGCCGAGGGACACCTGTTATCACTCGAGTAGAGCCGATGGGGTACCTACACTCGTAGAACTCCCTACTCAACTCCGAATTATAGGTACACTTCGAGTCCGGAGAGGAACACTTTTGTACCGCCTCTTCATCTGGTTCGACTGCATCAACTGGACATACCGGCTTCGAAAGACGCCGAATAATTATGTTCCACGGTGGGAAACGGCATGCCTCGGTCTNATGAATGCACTTCCACCTGAAACAGGGGGGTTCACATGGACGAAAGGGAAAACACATCACGGGCGGGCGAATCGGAAGGCGGAGAGAGAGACGGTAACAGTTCGTCCGTCGCAGACGGCGACTCTGAAAGTGTCGCGCAAAACCCTGTCGCAGACACTGATCGGCCAACGAGTGATACTTCAGAAACAGAACGTAACAACGACGCCCAAGCCGGGCATTCTGCAAACGAAACTGACCGAGAGGCTGACACTGACTCGGTCGACGAAGAGACTGTCAGTGATATTCGCAGTCGATCTAACTCCACCGAAAGTGACGCTGTCGAGAGCAACCCGACAACGCCTCTATCGAACGGATCCGATGCTAATAGCGTTGACGTTGGTAGCGGCGGTCGAGACCGCTCCTCTCCCGACGTCGACCTAAACGGTGTCGTCCTCGACGACGACGACGGCGACAATCAAGGATTGTTCGACGACCTCCTGTCTGGTGAGCCGATATTCGAGAACAAGGAGGTCCTCCGTCCCTCGTATACTCCACACGAACTCCCTCACCGAAACGATCAGATCAACCGGATGGCGACGATCCTTGTCTCCGCGCTGCGTGGAGAAACTCCCTCGAACATCCTTATTTACGGAAAGACGGGAACCGGAAAGACGGCCTCTGCGAAGTTCGTCTCACAGGAGCTCGAATCGACCTCCCAGAAGTACGATGTCCCTTGCGAGGTCGAGTACATCAACTGTGAGGTAACCGACACGCAGTACCGCGTTCTCGCACAGCTCGCCAACACGTTTATCGAAAAGAACCAACAAGTGATCGCAGATCGGATCGACCACTACCGCGACCTTCGATCGACTGCGGCCGACAACAAGACCGCACTCACCGACACGGAATTCGACTCGCTTACCGAGCTTGAGAGCCGGATCGATGAGCTCGAAGCCGACGCGGAAGCGATGGAAGAAGTGCCGATGACCGGATGGCCGACGGACCGTGTCTACTCGACGTTCTTCGAAGCAGTCGACTACCACGAGCGCGTGGTCGTGATCATGCTCGACGAGATCGATAAGCTCGTCGAGAAGAGCGGCGACGACACGCTCTACAATCTCTCGCGGATGAACTCCGAACTCAACAGATCTCGAATCTCTATCATGGGGATTTCGAACGATCTGAAATTCACCGATTTTCTCGATCCGCGAGTCAAATCGAGTCTCGGCGAAGAAGAGATCGTCTTCCCGCCGTACGATGCGAACCAGCTTCGAGACATCCTCCAACACCGCGCCGATATCTCGTTTAAATTGGATGCACTCACGGACGACGTGATCCCCCTCTGTGCGGCCTTCGCCGCCCAGGAACACGGAGATGCCCGTCGAGCCCTCGACCTCCTTCGTACCGCCGGCGAACTCGCGGAGCGTTCACAAGCCGAAATCGTCGCGGAAAAACACGTTCGACAGGCACAGGACAAGATCGAGCTCGACCGCGTCGTCGAAGTCGTCCGCACGCTCCCGACCCAAAGCAAGATCGTCCTCTTTGCGGTTATCCTGCTCGAAAAGAACGGCGTTCACAACATCAATACCGGTGAGGTGTTCAACATCTACAAACGGTTGTGCGAAGAGATCGACGCCGACGTGCTTACACAACGTCGTGTCACTGACCTCATCAGTGAACTCGATATGCTCGGGATCGTTAACGCGGTCGTCGTCTCGAAGGGACGCTACGGGCGCACGAAGGAAATGGGGCTGTCGGTGCCCGTAGAAGAGACGGAGGCAGTCCTGCTCTCCGACTCCCGTCTCGGTGACATCGAGAACGCACAGCCGTTTGTTCAGGCTCGCTTCGACAACTGAAGGACTAATCCTGCCAAAATCGGAGTTACTCGTTCACGCGAAAACGCCCCTGGTTTCGGTTCCACTCGAACTGGGGCCCCTATCGGCTACGGGATCGGGACCGCTCGGTTCACTCGTGAAATAGCCGTTCGTTTCAACGGACATCGCAAGTACGTCACCTAGCTCTGCCTGCCCGGTTGCGATCAGTCGAACGTATCCGAGGTACGGAACGCGCAGCCGCGCGACGCCGGTCACCCAATCGGCTTTCACCGGCTCGGCGAGTCCGTTCGCCTGATCGTACTCCCCGTTGTTGTCGCCGAGAGTAATGAACCCGTCATGCGGCGCCGGGCAGTGTCGAAGATCGTCGCAATTGGCGGCGTTGTGATACCGGTCGTCGGCCTGATCGTACCAGTCTTCTCCCTCTTCGACGTGAAACATCGCCCGATGGATGATCGGTGACGCGGTTCGGCCCGGTGGTTGGAAAATCACGACGGAGCCGTACGAGCCGAACGTCTGGTACTCCGCGGCCGACCCCTCCTCGTGAGTCACCACGCCGATGTCGTTAGTCGCGGCGTCGGGCGCGAACCGGCCCGGTTCGGTGATGAAGACGAGATCACCGACTTCCATGTTCGGCTCCATACTTCCGGATTCGACGGCGACCATCGGCGGCCACACGCCACTGACACCGAACAGAATCAGCCCCAACACGAGCACGATAGCGACGCTGGAGAGCATTTCCCGGACCCACATCAGCGTGCCGTCGTTATCGTGTCTGAATTGATAAACCAAACTCTTGTCTCCGCCGATGGCACCCTCCGAGGGGATATCATCTCGGTTGTCCCCCGGACTTTCTTGGTTCCCGTTTAGCTCGGTCCATTCAACCGACCCCTCGGCGGAATCGACCGCGTCGACGGCACTCTCATCAGCGCTGATGGCAGTCTTATCATCACGTCTTGCGGCTTCGTCCACACTCTCGTCGCTATCCCTGTCGGCGGTCCCGTCAGTACCTCGACTGACAGGGTCGTCGCCGTTCCCTTTGGCAGTCTCGCCGTAACCCTCTTCGACCGGCTCGGCTCGTCTGTCGGAGTCCTCGTCAGACGCCGGCCGGTCTCCTTCGTCCATTAGGTGCGGATTGGCGTTTTCCGGTGATAAGCTACCGGGTCCGACTGTTACTATCTCGCAGGGGAACCGATCTCTGCTCCGGAATCGTTTTGAGCCGTACTCCCGTCTCTGGTATCGTGCCGCTGGAGTCGAACGCTCGAATCGTCAAGCAACTCGCCAGCCGGGGATACAACGCGGAACGCGAGGCCGTCACCCTGCTCGCGAGCGCGCCGAACTCCACAGCCGTGCTCGAAGCAGCCGTCGACCGTGCCCCAGACGATGCGCTTCGCATCACCGCCGATCACGTTCGAGAGGCGATAGATTCGACGGATGTTGCGGGATCCAACCCCGCTCGACGCGACCCGCCGGGACGAGACGCCACCGATCAGGCGACTGTCGATCCGAACGCCTCGTCCTCGGGCGAATCTCCAGTCGAAATGGAGGGGTCGGCCACCGAAAAAAACCGCCGAAACGAAGCGGATCACTCTCCCAGTACAGCTACCCCGACCAACGCCGGCTCTGGACGCAGAAACGACGAAACCACCGAGGCATCTTTGGATTCCGACTCCGAACATCGCCGGAACCCGGATCACCGTCAGATCGACGTCGGTAACGACATGACAGGACGGAGCACGGGAACCGGCGAGTACCGCGACTTCGTTCGGACGTTCCGCGACCGATACGAGCGACTCTCAAAGATCCTTCGCGGCCGCGTTAATCACCGACCGGCGGAGGCCATCGCGAACATGCCAGGCGGAAGTGACGCCGCGATGATCGGCCTCGTCAACGACGTTCGATCCACCAAATCCGGCCACTGGCTGATCGAACTGGAGGACACGACGGGGACGTTCCCGGCGCTGGTTATGAAAAATAAGGGGCTCGCCGACCTCGTCGACGAGATCCTGATGGACGAGTGTCTCGCGGTCGAAGGGACGCTCGCCGACGACTCTGGGATCCTCTTTGCAGACTCGCTGCACTTCCCCGACATTCCGCGGACTCACAGAACCGGTACGGCAGACCGTCACGTCCAAGCCGCACTCATCTCCGACGTTCACGTCGGCAGCGACGAGTTCATGGCCGACGCGTGGAGCCGATTCACAGACTGGTTACACACGCCCGAAGCGGAGCCTGTCGAGTACATTCTGCTCGCCGGCGACATGGTTGAAGGTGTCGGCGTCTACCCGAACCAAGACGAGGAGCTCGATATCGTCGATATCTACGACCAGTACGAGGCGTTCGCGGAGCATCTCAAAGAAGTTCCCGGCGACACCGAGGTCGTCATGATTCCCGGCAACCACGACGCCGTCCGACTCGCCGAGCCCCAGCCCGGATTTACCGACGAGCTCCGCTCGATCATGGATGTCCACGACGCGCAGATTGTCTCGAACCCCGCGACGGTGACTGTTGAAGGGGTCAACGTACTGATGTACCACGGGGTTTCGCTCGACGAGGTGATCGCCGAGCTCCCCGAGGAGAAAGCGAGCTACGACGAGCCGCACAAGGCGATGTACCAGCTTCTCAAGAAACGTCACGTCGCTCCGCAGTTCGGCGGCCATACCCGCGTTGCACCCGAAGACCGTGACTACCTCGTTATTGAAGACGTCCCGGACGTGTTTCATACAGGCCACGTCCACAAGCTCGGTTGGGGGAAGTACCACAACGTACTCGCCGTCAACTCGGGCTGCTGGCAGTCGCAGACCGACTTCCAGAAATCGGTCAACATCGATCCCGACGCAGGATATGCGCCTATTCTCGACCTCGACACGCTCGAGATGACAGTCCGGAAGTTCGCGTAGTCGCACTCTGGAACTCCGCGGAGTCGCGCTCGCACTCACCGCACCCGTAGCTCCGTACACCCCACCGACAGTTCAAGTCGGATGCCGGACCCAACGCCACCGTGACCTAAGTTGAGCCCGTGGCGCACGAGGCAGGTGTGCGATGCACCGCCGCGGGTATCTCGTTGCTCTCGACGCATCGCCTGTTCGCCACACTGCCTCTCGTTAGTCTCACCGCTCGCTGCCAATCTGCGTTTCTCGTTTCCGCCTTCTTACCGCTCGATCTCGACTCGACCGCTCGTGGCGCTGTTGAGTCGCTCGGTTAGCTCCTCGAGTTCGGCCACCGGCACCCGGAGTTCGAACCGCACCCGCTCGTCGTAGTCAGCGTCGAACTCCACTCCGGACGACTCGATCACTCCTCGAACGGTCCCAGAGTCGTCGTACGCGGTCTCCAGGACCAGCGTTCGGTGCGGACGCTCCTCGATCACGCCCGCCTCGTCGACTCCGTCTTTCACCGCCCGAGAGTAGGCGCGCGCGAGCCCTCCGACACCGAGATTCGTCCCCCCGTAGTAGCGCGTTACCACTGCGGCGACGTTCCGGATCTCGCGCTGCTGGAGGACGTTTAGCGCCGGCTTTCCGGCAGACCCGCTGGGTTCGCCGTCGTCCGAGGAGTACTCTCTCAGCATCACGCCGCTTCCGGGAGTCAGCTCGGATGCCTCTCCGGCAGGAACGCGGTATGCCGGTACGTTGTGCGTCGCGTCGTCGTACTCGGCTTCGATCTGTTCGATGAACGCTTCAGCCTCATCGACCGTGTCGACCGGTGCGACGTGGCCGAGGAACGACGAACCCTGCACCTCGAACGTCGCGGTTGCAGGCTTCTCGACAGTCAAATACGCCTCCGTCATGCGACGCCGTCTCCATTTCCGCTACCGCCTCTATCTCCGCCGCTGTCGTCGTTCATCCCACTGTTCTGTCGCTCAACGACAGCGCTTGTCGGAGGTGCGAGACGATACAGTCCGAGAAACGCGATGACCCCGACGAGCTCGGAAGCCTTACCGACGATCGCCAGCGGATCGGCCGCGAGAACTGCCGCAGTGTCGCCACCGTGCCAGCCGATGTATCCCGAGAGAAATGCCGAGAGCGTTCCAGCTCCGAGCGCGTACAGCCGCCGATACTCCTCTGCGCGAAGCGTCGCGGCTGCGATGAAGACGGTGAACGCGCCGCCGAGCACGAAGACGTAGGGCCTGAGGTCGACGGGCTCACCCAGCCGCGGCCACGCCCATAAGAAGTGGACGGCCGCACTCAACACGGCCGCCTGCGCGGCGACCGATCGGAGGAGGCGCTTCCTAGGAGCGTCGCGTCCGGTCTCTGTCGCCGTGCTCATCTGATCACTCCCATGGTCGGTTTCCGGGCACGTCGGGCCACAACGGGTACCAGTAGGACTCGTCGTCCTCGAGCCCGAGCTCCCCGTCAAGAATCGATTGAAGCTTGAACTCGACCTGCTGGTTCCGGTCGTTCGTCCCTTGTGGAGCGAACGGGTAATACCCCCCGCGGCGGAACGAGTAGATCCAGTAGGCGTCGTTGTCGGATCCTTCAAAACCGAAGACGGCCGCGAGCAGCCGCGATCCGAACCCCTCCTCGATGAACTGATCGGCGGCGAAGTGAATGCTTGTCACGAGGTCTTCGGGATCGTCGTCTTCCAGCACGAACCACTGGTAGCCGTGGGCGTCCTCGTGGCGATGGAACCCGGTCCCGGTGTCGACCTCTCCCGCTTCGAGGATCGCTTCTACGGTCTCGACGGCCTCGTCGAACCGGGTACTGTCAACGCCGGAGAAGCACAATGCGGCCTCCCCGCAGTTATCGTAGCCGAGCTCGGCCTCCATCGTCATGTACGCGGTGGACATCCCGAAGAGGTCCTCGGGGTCAGCTTCTCGGGTGGCGTCCGTCTCGGCGCTCGTTCCGAGTACGGCGCGGATCGTGTCGAAGATACCCATCTGTTACTCTCACGTAGGTGACGCGGGGTTTAGGACGTTTTCGTCGCCGCCCGCGCTACCGTTTCGCTACGAAGATCGCCTCAGACTCCGTCGTCGACGTAGTCCAAATACGCCAACACGCCGCGCGTGTTGAGGCTCGCGTCAGCTCTGGCTCGTTCCGGGTTCCAGAACTCGACGTCTCGGCTCGCCGCCTCGAAGTGCTCAACGACCGCGTCATCGTCCCTGAGTTCCTCGCGTTTCGCGCGGATCGCTTCGACCCACTCGACGTACGCCCGCTTCGCCGCCCCGATCAGCGCTGGGTCGTACTCGCGCGGGCCGAAGTGACCAAAACAGAGATACTCCGGATCGATCTCCTCGATCGTCGTAAGATCTGCGAGACACTGATCGAGGTCGAACTGCGGCGGCGGTGTCGTCTGCTTTACCGTGTCAGCTTTGGGGATGTAGATTCCCGCTGCGTCGGCGGTAAATACGACGTCTGCATCTGGTTCGTAGTAGATCGCGTGGTGCGGTGCGTGACCCGGTGCCTCGTAGACGACGAGTTCGCGATCGCCGAGGTCGACCCGATCGCCTTCGGAAAGTCCACGAATCCGATCTTCAGGAACGGGTTCGGGATCGTCGTAGTACCGCCACTGGTCTTCGACCGCGGACTTTGTGCCGGCGATGAGCGCCCCGGGGTCGACGAGATGTCGAACTCCCTTCTCGGGAACGACGACCTCGGCGTTCGGGTATCGCTCCGCCAGATGGCCTGCGCCGCCCGCGTGGTCCAGGTGGGCGTGCGTCGGTAGAATCCACGCCAACTCCTCGCGTCCGATGCCGATCTCGTCGAGTGTCTCGAAGAGCGCCTCGCGATTCTTTCCGGTTCCCGTGTCGATCACGATCGGTCGATCGGTGTCGTACACGTACACTGCGCCGTACTCATCGGTGTCGAACATCCCAGTGTCGTGGACGTACAGATCGTCCACCCCGCGGACCGGTTCGGACTCACCAGCGTGCATGCTGGAACGACTGCCGCGAGTCCTCTTTTAGGGATCGGTCCCCATCGCCGATGCTTAGCGATCGGTTCCCGTCGCCGGTGCTTATACCACTCCCGCCCGTGGGATCGGTATGCGAGTGCTCGTCACCGGTGCGACCGGTTTCGTCGGCAGCCGTCTCGTGCCGTCACTGCTCGACCGCGGTCACGAAGTGGTCGCGCTCGTCCGCGACGCCGACGGCTACGCTCCGCCGGAAGCGGTCCACGTCGTCGAAGGTGACCTCTTGGAGCCCGATACCCTGCCGCCGGCATTCGATATCGACGGAGAAGCCGTTGACGCGGCCTACTATCTCGTCCACTCGATGGACGGTGGGCCGGGATACGAGGAGCGCGACCGCAACTGCGCCCAGAACTTCATCGAGGCGGCGTCAGCCGCCGGCGTCAGCAGAGTGATCTATCTGGGCGGGCTCGGTGAAGATCGCGAGGAGCTCTCCGAGCATCTCAAATCTCGTCGCGAGGTCGAGCGGATCCTTGATGATGGCGCCCCCTCGCTCACGACCCTCCGAGCGGCGATCATCATCGGTGCCGGTAGCGCGAGCTTCGAGGTCATTCACGGGCTCGCGAGTCGACTGCCGGTGATGACGACCCCAAAGTGGGTCGACACCCTGTGTCAGCCGATCGCGATCGACGATGTCGTCGGGTATCTGGCCGGTGCGCTCGACACGCCGGAAACGGCGGACGACACGTTCGAGGTCGGCGGTCCGGAGGTGTTGACGTACGCGGAGATCCTCCGCCGAACTCGTCGGCAACTCGGTCACAGGCTGTGGATCATCCGCGTTCCGGTGTTGAGCCCGGAGCTGTCGGCGAAGTGGCTCCGGCTGGTGACCGACGTGAATCCGTACCTCGCCCGATCGCTCGTTGAGGGGCTCCGCAACACCGTGATCGTCGAAGACAATCGGATCCGCGAGTTCGTTCCGATCGAACAGACGCCGTTTGAGGTTGCCGTCGCGCGAGCGATCGATGATCCAAACCGGTCTGATCCAAACCGGTCCGCGCCATCGAAAGCGGGGTCTGAATCCACCGTAACTGACGCCTGTCTATCTGACGAGGATCCCGATTCTAGCGAGGTATCTCGATCGTGAGCCGCAACTACGGAGAGACATGGGTGTACGAGAGTCTCGTCGGTGGCATTCCCGGACTCGGCATTTCTCGAACGCTCGCGGTCGCCCTCCAGTTCGCCATTTTCCAGGCCGGTGTGCTGGTGTTGGGATGGTATTATGGGCTCTGGAACGCCGTCATAGCCGGTACGGTCGCGGTCGTCGTCGCCGCCGCGGGCAGCGTCGAGATGCATCGTCTCGGCGCGATCAATCGCCGACTCTCGACGCCGCCCGAGCACAAGCGGCTTCTCTTCGGATCGAGCATCGAGATCGTCTTGGGCGTACTCGCTTTCATCGCGCTGTTGACCTACCTGATCGCGTGGGACGGTACGCTACTCGATCGGTTGTTCGGTCCCGACCCGCCGCTTCTCGTCGTCTATCTTACCCTCCTGATACTCTGGGATCTGACGTACCGGATCGGTACCTCGTGGTGGAGCGCCGTCGTCGCCTTATGGCGTGCGGTAAACGTCGATCTCTCTCCGGAAGAAGCGTCACGGGCGAAGCGGCTGGACGCGGAGAACATCGGCTTCTCAGCGATACAACTCGCTCTCGTTCCGTTCCTCGTCGGCGAGCCGATCTTGCTCGGGGCCGTCGTCGGTCATGTGCTCGCCGTCGCTATCGTCTGTACGGCGGCGATACTCTTGTCGTGATCGAGGAGATGCGTGCTCACTCGCTCTGTAGCTCTTGGAACTTGTCGAGGAGTGCCTCTGTGGAATCCCCGGAGTCGTACGTGAGAGACCCGGAATACTCCGGGCGTACGGCGTCGAAATCGGCGTCGACTTCGCTGGTCTTCTTCTCACGACGCTCGTGTTCGGCTTCATCATAGGCACCCATTGACATGGTACAAGTTAACTTGGAAACTGTTAGTAATATACCTATCGGTTAGTTACTAACTGCTGAAACGAACTCGTCCCGGAACTCGCATCACCGGAACCGATTAGGACCGGGGCGTGATAGCAACGCTGTGGCACAACCGCTCCGATTCAGGCGTGCGTCCGGTCGGTGGAACGGCGACCGTGTTCGCTCGAAGCTCGAACGGCCCCTCGACGAGAACCTCGGAGCGACGGCGGGCGACCCGTGGTTCAGCCCTCCTCCCGGCTACGAGGCCCGCCGCTTCGAGATGGACGACGGCTCGTTTGCGCTGTTCTGCTGGACGAAAGACGACCCGGATCCCCCCGCCGGTGCTGGAAGCGGTCCGGCCGCGTACTGGCTCGGCAACACGGAGACGCCGAGTGCGCTTTGGCGAACCGATAAGTATGGTTTCGACGAGGTGGCGTACCCGCTTTCTCGGTGGGTGCAGCGAGAGCTGCTCGCTGGACTCCACGACGACGAGCCATGGCTCGCGTCGTATCCGCACGTCTCGTGGTACTTCCTCCCGGTGTTTTGTTCGAAAGACGGTGCCGAGACGACTCGGGCGTTCTTCCGCGACCACGCGGCCGGTTTCCCTGACGCGACGCGAGAGGAAGGGACCGGTTTCGTCGAGGAGACGCTCCGCCCGGGGACGCTCGACGAATACCGCGCCACGATGGCCGGCAAGCTCGGGACGTCACCGTCGCTCGACCTCGTGCGCATGAGCGCGACGATGGCGGAATTCACCGCGGCGCGAATCCTCACCCACGCCGGGTACGATGTGACCCCGGAAATCGAGGTCACAACGGGTCACTCGCTCGATTACCGCGCGACGGATCCCGATACGGGAGAGGCTTGGCTTGTCGAGGTGACGCGTCCGCAACCGGTTTCCGGCCGATCGGCCAACGATCCGGTCGCCGCCGTACGCGACACCGCGGAGACGAAGACGAGCGGCCAGTTGGAGGCGCACGGCGGCGGCGTCACGCTATTCGTCGACTGCACGTCGTTTCCAGACGACGACTGGGCCGCGGTGCGTGAGTCGAAACCTGCGGTCCGGCACAAGCCGGCACTCGTCCTCCGTGCACGCCCTAATGGGCACATCGAAGGCTATCGCAAGGGATCCGTGCCGCTCAACTTGTCGCGAGCGATCGACTGGGTGTCGTAGCCGTCAGTTCGACACGGTCGCTATCGAAACGGTCTGATAAAAACCGCACCGCGGTCGGCCGTCCGTTCAGAACGAGACCGGGGTCGGCCCGTCCTCCGCACCGGTCGTCGGGTCCCGATCCGAGTAGAATCGCCGACCGATCCCGCGGTGGCAGACCCCGGCACGGAGGGTGGTGAACACGTCCTCCGCGTCGTCGAACGTCTGGTCACCGAACCGCTCCAGCACGTCTCCGAGACGCTCGGAGCCGTCTGCGAGCTCTACGGTCGCGTTCCCGTGAGCCGCGATCAGTTCTTCCGAGGTGGTCGGGTACTGGTGCCGTTCGAGTCGGTCGCCGATGCCGTTCAAGCGCATCAACTACTGAGATTCGCGGATAGTTCTTAATGATTGTCCATGTACAACCTTAGTCCGAGTGTACTCTTTATATCTCCTTATATCTGCTAGCTCGACGCGACTTCGAACCGGCTCGTTGCCGGCTGCCACCCCTCGCTCACCCGCGACCGCCGTCACTTAGTGTGCGGTCACCGAACGGAGCGTATGAATGCGGACCCCACCGCCGACCCCATCGTCGCGGACCTCCACGCGCACACGACCGTCTCTGACGGAACCATGACACTCTCGGAGGTTCCCGCAATCGCCCGCGACGCCGGCGTCGATTGGGTCGCGATCACCGACCACGATCGGATTCACCCCGGCCTCGCGGCACCCGTCGAGGATCGTGGCGGGGTCCGACTGGTTCGGGGGATCGAACTCCGAGTCGACGCCGGCTTCGAACGCCTCGATCTGCTCGGATACGCAGTCGAACACACCGACGCGCTCGACGCCGAAATCGAGCGGCTCCAAACGGACCGCGAACAGCGCGGAGCCGCGATGGTAGCTCGCGTCGAAGAACGGCTGGACGTCGATCTCGACCTCGAATCCCGTCCCGGGATCGGCCGGCCGCACGTCGCCCGCGCGATCGATGAGTCGCCGGCGCCGTACGATTACGCCGGCGCGTTCGACGAGCTGATCGGCGACGGCGGTCCCTGCTACGTTCCCCGCGACGTCACGGATATCGATCTCGGCATCGAACTCCTCCGTGACGCCTGTGCGTTCGTCGGGTTAGCACACCCGTTCCGATACGACGCCGTCGACGCCGCACTCGACGTTGCTCGGGAGTTGGACGCGGTCGAGCGCTTCTATCCGTACGGCCGCGTAGTTGACGACGCCCGGATCGAGGCGGTCGCGGGCGAGGCCGATCTCCTCTTAACCGGCGGGTCAGACGCCCACGAGCGAACGCTTGCCCAGGCCGGGTTGACCGCTACGGCGTTCGAACCGGTTCGCAAGCGGCTTCCGGAGCCGGCCGACGTCGCGTGATAGGCCCCGCTTTTCTCTGTTTAACTGTCCCGATCGACAAACAGGGTTTAAGCCCGACCCCGACAGAGTGCCAGCTATGCGGTGCCACTACTGCGAACAGGAGGCCACGTACGAGGCCGAGCAGAGCGGCGTGGTCGTCGGCCTCTGTGAGGAACACTTCAAAGAGCGCGTCGAGGAGCTCGCCGAGTCGGACGAGCTCGCCTCGCTCCGCGATCGGATCGACATCGAATCGTCAGAGTAGCGGGCGGCGCGTCGGACCTGTCAGTGCCGCCGTGACGAATGGTAAAAGACGCCTCGGAGCCAACGGCTCGATATGCATCCCACTCACCGACCGCGGCGACTCCGGACCGACGGCGTCAGCTCGCTCGTCAGCGAGACGTCGCTGTCGGCGGCGGATCTGGTGGCGCCCGTCTTCGTCGACGCGACGACCGACGAGCGCGTCCCCATCGAGACGATGCCGGGCCACGAGCGCGTCCCCGTCGATCAGGCCGTCGCGCGGGTCGAGGAGATCCGCGAGACGGGCGTCGAGGCCGTCGTCCTCTTCGGGATTCCGGAGTCGAAGGACGCGGACGGAAGTCGGGCGTACGCCGATGACGGTGTCGTTCAGCGTGCGATCCGCCGAATCACCGCCGAGACCGACGCGTACGTGGTCGGCGACGTCTGTCTCTGCGAGTACACGGACCACGGCCACTGCGGCGTGATCGAACAGGGGGCCGCGGACGACCCGACGCTCACGGTCAAAAACGACGAGACACTGGAACTGCTCGCAGCCACCGCCGTCTCGCAGGCCGACGCGGGCGCGGACATGGTCGCGCCCTCGGCGATGACGGACGGGCAGGTCCGGGCCATCCGCGAAGCGCTCGACGACGCGGGGCACGAAAGCGTTGCGCTGATGAGCTACGCCGCGAAGTACGAATCCTCCTTCTACGGTCCATTCCGCGACGCGGCCGACGGAGCACCCGCGTTCGGCGACCGCCGCCACTATCAGATGGACCCCGCGAACCGCCGAGAGGCGCTTCGTGAGGCGAGAATGGACGCCGAAGAGGGCGCCGACGTGCTGATGGTGAAGCCCGGGCTCCCGTACCTCGATATCGTCGCCGACCTCCGCGAGGAGTTCGATCACCCGATCGCCGCGTACAACGTCTCCGGGGAGTACGCGATGTTGCACGCGGCCGCGGAGAAAGGGTGGCTTGATCTGGAGGCGACCGCACACGAGTCGCTGCTCTCGCTGAAGCGCGCCGGCGCCGACCTCATCATCACCTACTTCGCCGAGGACCTCGCCGAGCGCTTATAAATCGCGGTTACCGATTCCACTTTGTTTTTACGCTCTTCGGAAGCAGATTGTTGGTCGGGTAGAGCTGTCGCTGTGAAAGCGTAGCGGGCAAGGGTGACGCGAACGCGT
>SL_4KL_010_BRINEDRAFT_10000854_pt1 | contig 16315 bp, 10 predicted proteins | sample SodLak_010_BRINE_2_FD_10664 | JGI IMG/M metagenome (IMG submission 10664)
CGGGTAGAGCTGTCGCTGTGAAAGCGTAGCGGGCAAGGGTGACGCGAACGCGTCACCCGAACGCAATGTTCCCATTTAAATTGCTGAGCTCAGAGGCAAGCGCCGCGAACCTGCTGGAGCAGGTTCGCTGGCGCGAGGGCCTCTGTTGCCCGCGCTGCCGGTCTGAATCGGTGATCAAACACGGCAGCTATCGAGAGTACCAACGGTATCTCTGTAAGGATTGCGACCGCACGTTCAACGACAAGACCGGCACGATCTTCGCGCACGCGAAGATCGGCCTCGACAAGCTCTTGTTCGCGTTCTACTCGTTGCTCCGGTTCAACACGAGTATCCGCCAGTTNGACGCTGAAATTGACGTTTCGTATCGCTCGCTTCGCCGGCGCGTCGAGCAGTTCGCCAGAACGCTCGACGCGCCAGCCATCAACCTCGTTGGCCCGGTCGAGATCGACGAGTTCTACGTCTCTGCCGGGAAGAAAGGCCGCGAGCGCGACCGAAAGTCGCGCTCGCGTGCCCTCTCGAAACGTGGACGAGGAACGTATGAAGAGGACAAACCGCCGGTGTTCACGCTCGTTGATCGCGGCACCGGTCGGCGGTACGTCGTCCCAGCAAAATCCGCCGACGAAGCGACGGTGCGACTCCTTCTTGACAACCACAAGAAGGAGTCGCTGACCGTCTATACGGACGTATTTCGGGCCTACGACCCGCTTGAGGATGACGAGAACTTCCACTGAGAAGCAGTTATTCACGGCGACGGCGAGTACGTTGATGGAGACGCGCACGTGACCACGTGCGAGAGCCACGCGTCGCTGGCGCGACGGTAGCTCTCGCCGCATCGAGACGTCTCAAAGGACAAACTGACAGCGTATCTCAGACCGCTCCAACTTCGGCGACGAATCCTCCGCAAACCGGGACGAGAAGCACTGAAACAGATTATTCGAGAACTTCTCTGACTCACCAACAATGTACTTTACAAGAGCGTACCTCGATACATCCTACCGCATGACGATTGACCTGCTCAAAGAGATGCCACAAATAACCGGGTACGCTCATGTGTAGCACATTGTTGATGGCGAGCCGTCCTGCGATTCTACGAGAGTTCTGCTGATCTGAAACTCGGTCGAAGAACGTGTCAGCGTGCCGGTTTCGGTTTCCGCCCGCGACGACTATTCCGTATCAACAATCTCCTACAGGAGAGCGATATTGATATCGCCAGTCTTTAACGGATTTGGTGCCTCATTTCAGTCAGCATTAGTATCATTCTTCCTGTCGTCGATCTGGCTATAGCTTCTGCTCCACAGCATCAATTACAAACGGCATCTCTTTTCTGTGGAGGATATCATAGAATCGGTTCTCAACCCGATTGTCTAGATTATAATCGTAGGCCCCTCGGCCGTTCCTAGCAATAAAACCATCCTCACGAAGGGACTGGATTACTTCAGTAGAGTCTGCGTCTGTGAACGGGGTACTCGCTTTTTCAAACGCATCTTCACCACTCATTGGCCCCTCCTGTTTAAACGATCGTAGTGTTTGACGTTCGATCTTACTTAATTGTTCGAGTTCATCATACATCGATCGTACTTTCCGAACAACGTGTTCGTTCCGGAGAACGACTTCGCGAGGTCTCGCTTCTTCGGGCTGAGTTCTCCATTCACCGTCGTACTCTGGACCTCCATCCTCCAACTCGTTCAGCAACCTGTCCGTCGTTCCGCCCGTAGTAGTTTGACTCGTGGAGCTCCCCGAAGTCTGTTGTTGGGGGGTGTCTATGTCTGGTTTCTTTTCCCGAGAATCCGACTGTTGTCCTCCACTCGGCTTTGACTGTTGATCGAGACGGTGTTGTAGTTGTTTGATCCGTTCATCTTTTTCTTCCAGATCTGATCTTAATTCCTCGATAGTGTCTGCCTTCTGTCCGATCTCCTCTTGAAAATCTTCGAGTAGCTCTTCTGAAACCTGTGATTGGTCACCTTCAGATAGTTCTTTCAGATCTTCTGCGTCCATCCCGCGTTTCCGGGTCAATTCTCGGACGTGTTGTCGAAGTTGGTCTGCAGTTGCTTGCTCCACGTATTCGGCCAGTTCTGATTGATGTTCCTCCAGTGCTTTAGGGTCTGCTGCGTGATCACGTGCCGAAAAGAGGCCACCATCGTCACCTGATTGGTGCATCGTTCGTCGCTCTCGGACATCAACAAACGTGGGGCTTGCAATCAGGTCGCCAGCGAGAATACAGTTCCCAGTCTTGAGCTGTTGGATCTGGTTGTCCCACGACGAATCAATGCCTTCAGTGATATCAATCGCTTTGGCCACATCCGTATCGTCTGTGAGCTTGTGGAGAGCCATCGATTGTAGCTGTGCACGGACATTGTGATCGATCCCGCTTGGTCGCTGGCTCACAATCCCGAGCGTGAATTGGAATTTTCGACCCTCTTTCGCGATGTTTCGGATTACTGATCGAGTCTCGCTTTTATTCTTCGTAGCGAAATTGTGGGCTTCTTCGATAACAATTTTCACGCCTGGAATCTGCTCACGCTTCCGAGCCAGAAAGGCGTCTTCAAGAAACTGGGTCACAACCCGCTCTTGTTCATCACCAAGACCGTGAAGGTCGATGATAGTCGCTTGACCAGGGGCGATACAATCAGTCAGATCCATCGAGTCGAGATCAAGTTCGGCGTCTGCCTCGGGAACCCACTCTAAGTTCGCAAAATGTTTTACGGGATAATCTGAGGGAGTTCCGTCTGTAGCCACCTGAAGACTGGTGTACTCTCCGTGAGGATCGATGATGACGACCGGCATGTCGTGTTCGAGAAGTTCCTCGATCAACACAGCTGCAGAGTATGACTTTCCGCTCCCAGTGCGACCAAAAACACCAATCTGTTTTTCCATCAAGACGCTGGGGTCGAGGTAGACTTCCGAACCCAGCGTCGGGATCTCACCGAGATGGACTCCGTCACTCGGCAGGCGTAAGGCGGACCGCACCAGGTTCGCCGGTGCCGGAGACACCGTGTTTCCCTCCGGAATCGGCTGATCGGGATATTCTCCGACAAATGTTGCTTCAGCACTAAATGTTCCCCCGGCAGTCTTGGTATGAGAGATCTGTGCGATCAACGATGTTCCTTCTACAACCACGAAGTCCCCCTGGCTCAAAGTTTCGTCATGCCCAACTTCCAATGTGAGCGAGAGTGTCGTGGAGCTAGTGACGGCGGCCATTGGTAACTGAGAATATGAGAATACCCAACATAATTCCTTGGTCGGTGAACATGATTTTCACCCTTTTTCGTATCCTATACCTGGGTTTTGGAACCGACACCACGATCACCCCGAGATATTTACATGAGTAAGCAAATAGTCCTGATGACAATGTCTCTCGGGAGAAGCCCTGATAAAGAAGCGCTGGAAGACGCGGTCCGAGCAGCGGCGAATGATCTTAACGGATACGTGAATCTGCCTGAAAAACGGTCCTTCATCCAAAGTGAGTACCAAGAAAAGCGTTCAGGACGTCTTAATGCGCCTGACGTATCTCATGATGATATTCGAGACGGACTGAACGAGTTCGCAGAGGATAGCCAGAAAGATATCGAGCATGTCGAAAAAGAGGTTTACTTCGTCAATCCGTTCGGCGCCTCGCCCGGTGACAACGAGGAGATTATTGACAGGATTGAGGATACCTATCGTGTACACATCGTATTTAGCGGTGAAACCCTTCGACGGACGTTCGACCTCCCAATGGATCATGCAGATTACTTTATTGATTCACTCGTGAAAAGAAATATGCTTCAGCGTCTCTCTCGGACCCACGACGTGTACACTATCGGGAGTCAACTTGAGGAGCATCTCGACCAACCGGGGATCGACGAGCGACTCGCGAACGAGTCGACAAACGGGATTATCACGAACGACAAAATGGAAACGATCGTCGATAGCCCCGTTATCCCCGCCGTCACGAGCATGTTCGAGAGTGACGGGTACATTCTCGATCTGGACGGCGAGTTCCTCGTGATGAGCGCTATTGATGAGTTCGAATCGCATATCGCGAGCGAAATTCAACAAGACATTCGCGACAAATTCGACGGGCCGGTGATGCTGGAGTCGTCATTCAAGTCAGAGGTCAAGAGCCATATTCGCCACCACTCGTCAAGACTATCGAGTATCTCGGCACAAGACACACGGTCAAAAATCATCGATGGGGTCGAAGAACGTCTTCGAGAGCGACTAAATATTGAATCTCGGGAGACAAATGGATCTTCAATTGTCGTTCTCGGTGACGAGCTTGAAGACACCATTCAGGAGGAGGCTGATGATATCTACCCACGTGTTAGAGATGAAAACCACGCCACGGCGCGTGCGTACTATGAATCTGCTGAGGAGGAGGTAAATTCAATCTCGACAGATGGTGGGGAATTGGTCAATGAGTATCTCCGAGATGCCGTTCTAGAAGAGGTTTGGACTCGTATTCAGTCTAACCTATTTGACCGAGATGTAGAAGAATAGTGATCTTCTAACCTACAACTGTGCGTTCTTCCCGATCCGCCTATCGCTGTTTTAACTCGGGGTAAGAGTTATTTTGGATACTTTGTAACATGTTAGCTGATGGCTCCCGAATACGATATCAGCGACGGCGGGGATTTTCACATTGCTCACCACCGAGACGATCCGAAAAAAGACGCTCGGATCGATAGGGAGTGGACCGAAGAGAAGGACGATGAAATCTACGCACCATGGGAAGAGCTAGTCGCAGCAATTCTCCACGAAGATATAACAGAACATGTTGACGTATCAAGCCAATCTCAGATGGGGAGCGTTGAATCTGACAAAGCCGCTCAAAATCTCGTTAGCGAAGTGGATGGGATTGAAAGTACGGAACATGCCGATGCTCTCTTAGAAACGCTACGGCAAGAACAGATCGTTGAGGAAAAAGATGATGAAGTTGTTCTCTTTGAGAACGTTTCGGGCGAGCCTGAGAATTCTAACTTCCTCTATAATTGGGCCGCTGCGATGCAGTTGGCTCGTGTAAAGATTGAAGACCAGATCGAACGAGCACGCGAGCTTGACGAGCAACTACAAGAGGATCTAGAGGAGATCACAGAAATTGGAGAAGACTTCGTTGAGGAAGACCCCCAAGAGCAGATCAACAGACTTGATCAAAAGTTCAAAGCTCTCGGTGACGGCGAAGGAGTTCCCGATCCGCAGACTCTCTCACCGACTGAACGTCAAGAATATAATCAGTACAAACGTACACTACAAATTGCTCGGTCAAGAAAACGGATCCAAGAACAGTACACAATTGAAGGTGGAGATCAGACGGATATCGACATGCAGGGAGAGATTGAGAATTTCCAGCATCTTCACCAAGCATTCAGTGAGTACGAGAAGCAACTCCGGACAATGATTCGGACGAATAAGTGGCGAAACACAAACGTTGGCACGATGCTCGACGGGCTGATCGATATGATTGGTGGAATTGCGATGTTGGACCAAGGCATGGAAGACATGAGTCACGACGAGATCGAGAATACTCTCAACGAACTCACCGATTCGAGAGACCAAGCATACGAAGCAGGAACAGAGATTAATGACGGAAAATATGACGAGCAGGTTGAAGAGGAAGTTGAAGAACAGAGTAAAGAAGAATTTGCAGACTCCTTCGAAGGGTAACAGTTCAGAACATCACCTCACACAACATGGATGACCGAGTCCAACGGTCAGCCAGTTTTTACTGATCGGAGAGGGAAACCCCCTTTGTTTAGTATTTTCGCCTAGACACCAACTGAGGCAGAAAGAATATCACTCATATGCTATATAATATGTTTTATAATGGCTTCCAAAGATGATCCAGCAAAAGACCAGATCGATGAGAAGTGGACTGAAGAGAGGGACGATGAGATCCACGCACCTTGGGAAGAGCTCGTCGCAGCAATCCTCCACGAAGGTATAACAGAACATGTCGACGTGTCAAGCCAATCTCAGATGGGGTGCGTCGAATCTGACAAGGCCGCTCAAAATCTCGTTAGCGAAGTGGATGAAATTGAAAGTACGGAACACGCTGAAGCGCTCTTAGAAACGCTACGGCAAGAGAAAATAATTGAGAAGAAAGGCGATAAGATTGTCGCCCTTAGGAACGTTTCAGACCAGCCTGAGAATCCAAATTACCTCTATAATTGGGCCGCTGCGATGCAGTTGGCTCGTGTAAAGATCGAAGACCAGATCGAGCGAGCACGCGAGCTTGATAAACAATTACAAGAAGACCTAGAGGATATCCAGAGTATTGGGGCAGAATTCGTTGAGGAAGATCCACAAGAGCGGATCCCAGAACAGTATACCATTGAACAAGGAAAGCCGACGGATGTTAATATACAAGCCGAAATTGAGAATTTCCAGCATCTTCAGCAAGCTCTCATGGAGTTCGAGACACAGCTGCGGACAATAATTCAGACCAATAAGTGGCAAAACAAAAAGGTTGGCACGATGCTGGACGGATTGATCGACATGATCAGTGAGATCGCGATGTTGGACCAAGGTATAGAGGAGATGAGCCACGATAAAATCGAGAATGCTCTTGGAGAACTTACCGATTCAAAAGATCAAGCATACGAAGCGGGAGAACAGATTCCTGATGGAGAACAGGATGAACAGGTCCAAGAAGAGCTTGAAGGACAAGATAAGGAAGAATTTTCTGACTCCTTCGAAGAGTAAGCGTCTAAAACATCACCTCTCGGCAAAGATGACGGAGACTGTGGACCAATCGTTTTTCATTCGTTACGATTTTCCGCTGATCGAACAACGTAGCCGACTCCTGAACTGAGCGACTGACACTGTCTGGGCCTGTTTTTCTAAATGCAAGATACACACCGAGAACTGGGAACGTCGTTGCTTGCAATTCGTCTACGTAGGCTTGCTGATCATCGGGCTGGCCATCGGTGACAACAATACAAAAGGGGGTGCCCTCTCGATCCTCTACACGTTTTCTCGCGAGTCGTAGTGCGTCAGAAAGCGGAGTTCCTCCACTGGTTTCTCCGGTCAAAAGATTATCCAGTGCTGGCTCAACCTTTCGCCCGTAAGGCTTTGCTAGGCGTGGCTTGCTGTTGCACATATCGATTACACACGTTTCGATCTCAATTTCTTCGAGCGCATAGGCTAGGGCCGTCGTCGCTTCCTCAGCATGATGGATATCGCCACTCATCGATCCAGAGCGGTCCAGCACTAGAGCCGCCGAGTAATCTTTCTCGTCCGGTGAAACACGTTGACGGAAGATTCGTGGATCCGATCGAGCGATACGAGACAGGGATCGTACATCAACTCGACCGCTTGGCCTCCCACGACGCCAACTACTGCGACGTTCTTGGCGCAGCTGATCCTCTAAGATTTGTCTAAGCTGTGTTCCCTGACGCCGCGTACTCTCCCACGCATTTCGTCTCACGTCACCGCCAGTAGGGAGGTCTAACTCTGTTGGCGTTTCATCAAGTTCTTCGAGGCGTTCTAGTGTCCGACTAAACGCGTCCACTTCCTGTTCCAACGTTTCGAGATCTTCCTCACGTCGCGATTGCTCGTCTGCGACACGTTCGAGATATCCGTCCTCGAGTGCTGGGTTGGGATCTGGATCCACATTGATATCGCTCGTTTCTACTCTGGATCCACCACCGTTACCGGTTGACTCTGCGGGATTCTCAACAGTACCTCCAGAATCCTGAGATTCCCCTTTCCCATCAGTATCCTCCTGATGGGTACCGCTATTCAACTCATCTGTTGATTCTTCTGACCCTCTTTCTTGAGTTTCCTGTTCAGATACTGAGTTTCGGTCTACAGATTCGCGACTTGAATGATCGGATTCATGATCTGAACTCTGATTCAGATCTCCCAGAGAGCCTTCTTCCCCACTTTCACGATCACCGTCTGAAGGCTGTTCCGGCTTTCCACTAGATCCCCCCGACGTTTCCCCTTGATGTTGGTCGCCGTGACCATCGGATCCGGGGTCATTTTTCTCGTCAGTGTTCTTGTTTCGGTCCGCTTGTCCCTCGGTTTGATCAACACTTTCTGAATCTGAGCCTCCAGTACTGTTCTGATCTTGTTCCGGACTATTTCCATTGTCTGTGGCTGACTCTCTATTGTCGCCTTCAGTGGACGAAGACGAATGATTCTCGGTAGAATCTCCCTGGTCATTTTCTGAATTAGCAGTAGTATTACCCTCAGAGCTATCAGTCAAACTGTTCTCTTGGTCATCGCCGGTATTTCCAGACCTATTACCGTTCAACACACGATTGATGCGATCGGTGACCTCCGACGAATCAATGGAATCTAACTGATCGGCGGGGGATCCAGACCCATTGTCTTGACTGGCGTGATCGCCTTTCGCATCGATATCTTGGATATCTGGCTCGTCTTCCGGTTCGATGTACGGTTCGATATCGGTCCACAGTTCGTGAATCCGTTCTGTTCGATCGACCGGATCTGATTCACCGACAATTTCAGAAATCGCCGATCTAATCTCCGGGAGAATGTCGTTCTCAAAGGTCTCCCGAACTGTTTCGTCTTCGAATTCCAAACGGGAAACGTTCTCGTCCCGCAGATCTCGGAGGTCACCAGTATCGTATACAGCAAGATCAAGACACGCCCGAAGTACGGCATCCATTGTGCCGTAGCTTTTGGAGCCACCATGCGAACCCATGTAGTTCGCGTTCATCACCTCGATCTCATCACTAACCGAGAAATCTCCTCGAAGCTGCGATTCGATTGCCCCGTCTTCAAGAGCGTTCCAGACAGTATGAAATTGCTCTCTTCTATCTGGATCCACGTTCGACATTACCGAATCAAGCGCGTCTTGATCAGTGTAGTTCACGTGTCCTACCTCATGTAGCGTCATCGTCCGCTGCATGAGGAAATCATAGGCCTCCCGTTGAATGTTGGTTACCGGTTGAGGAACCTTCCATGAGGGGATATCAATATCTGGAGTGCCTCCATCAAATTTGACACGGGCTGTTTCCCCATCAGTTGGATTCAACGAGAGCGAGACACCATCATGTCCGACGACCTGTGCCCAGCGTTCTAATCTACTACGGCGAGTCTCTGACTGGCGTAACTGTTCAGGAGAAGAACTTCCGAAGTGACGCGAGACGAATTGTGCAGGGTCAACATCCGAGTCGATCATCGGCATTTCAGAAGTAAGTCTGGACTACGTCTTTGATCAGCTCCCGATCTGTCTCATTTGCGTGTCCACGCAGAACCATCCATGTCGCATCACCGAGTGACATTGTTCCAGCTAGATTACATGCCTTAAGCAGTTCGCGCGTCGTGATTGCGGTCATGAGATCACCCCGTTGGTACTTGTCACGTAATTTCGAGGCCATCTCACACAGCGTTTCTAGATCATCTTCGCTGATATCGCTGCCTTCAAGATCTACTTTCTTTTTCAATAGCTCCGCTTCTCGTTGTGCATCCAAATAGTCGATTTCTATCGAATAAAAGCGGGATTTGAAAGCTGCGTTCATTCGATTCGTACCTCCGTAACTGTCGGGTGGATTCATCGTCCCAACAAATCGGAAGTGTTCGTGGACATCAACGATCTCACCCCGCTCTCGAATCACGAGTGATGCTTTTTCTTTCTCTTCAGTGACTTGGTGAAGTGGCATCGTGCTCTCGGGCGGTGCTGCGTTGATTTCGTCGGCGATGAACGCCCAGCCGTTTCGTACAGCTGCTGTCAGTAAACCGTCTCTCCATCGCATCTGCTGATTCTCGTCCAATATGTACATGCCAACGAGATCCTCGTACCGCACGTCGCTGCCGAAGTTGACACGGACGACTGGACGGTTAGTCATAGAGCAGACATGGAGAATGAGAGTGTCTTTGCCCGTCCCTGCATCTCCGATCAGAAGCGGGTTGAAATCGCTATCTGCGAGTGCTTGACAGAAGACTTCCACGTCGTATGCGTCCGTTCCCTGAATCTCTTGTTTGTAGTACTTCTCTTGATCCGGAACAAGTGGGTGGCCGATATCTTTCAATACGCCTAGACCATGATGATCCTCCCCAGTCAAATTGCCAGGAGAAGCCCGGAGGCCAGCGATATTTCCGTCAAATCGTTTTGAACCATCTCCACCAGTATTTAATACGAGATATCCAGAATCGTTGGCGATTCGGTCAAGTTCCAAGTTAATTCGAGAGGGATTCAGATCCGTTTCTTCAGTAACGTGCTGAAACGCTGCGTCTCGATGTACTTGTCCACCGTTGTCCACAACGAAGGGATACACAGCATCGCGAAATGTTTCGAACTGTTCATCAACCATGTGAATTCTCTCCTTAGAAGGACTCATGTTGTGCTACTATTAATTATTACCCCGATGACAGAGGCTGGAGTGGACACGCTTTGAGAACAATTATATGATTGTTAAGAAATTATAGGGCATCTCGAAGAGTGTATAGTTCTTCCTAGCAGCCGTAGATTCGGATCGTAAATGGAAGCATGGAAACGGAAACGAGGATAATACTTATCAGCAACCAAGTTCCTGATTCTACTTGGCTAAGGCTGATATCGGTCTGACATACTAATGTACGCCAGTAGCATATTCGGTTGGCTGGAGTTTTTGGACCGTAGGATTAGTGAAATCAAAAAACAAAATCCAGTCAGTCAATCAGGAGTTACTGGCCAACATACAGAGGCTTGTCATCTCGCTCTGCTGGAGTTGACCGAACAATTGGAGTCGCTCTTGGGCTCGACTGTCGTTGTAGAAGACCGACGCACTAGTTTTGAGGCTATGGAGACTGTCCTAGAACACATTCGAATGTCTGGATACGTTTCGTGGGACACACTTAATTCGAGAATTGCCAGCGTAGTCAGAAAATCCTCAAACTTCAGGGTTGTCAGTGGATTCGTCCTTGTTCCAGTCAACATGACCGACTATGGATTTAATGTGTTCCCGGTTATCCACCTAGTCGCTGATTGGATTAAGGATCTGTTTGGAGATGTTAGGACGATACTCAAATTCCTGAAAGCAGATGGAACATCCCAAGCAGAGAAATGGACCGGTCGATGGCGTGGCTTGGGCGCTTTGCTCAAAGACTTACACGGCTGTTGCAAACGCCTACTTAAGCAAATACACTTCCGGGATCAGATGGCAGAGTCCGTCTCACGATATACAGACACGACAGACGATGTAGTCGAAACCAAAGTAAGGTACACCAATGACTGACTGGATTCCAATCACAGACGAAACCCTGCCGACAGCGAAAGTAAGAGTCGGGAAGCGCGAATTAGGCGAAGATACCGACGTAATCGGGATTCGAAAGGGAGGAACGACAGCTTATTTCGATGCTGAGATTGTCGATGATACTCGAATTGGTTCCGAGAACCTAAACCGAGATGTCCGACTCCACCCGAATGTCCAGCAAATATTCGGTGAACTCTCGTCAAACGCTAACCTAACCCTGTTGACCAGGTCAGGGCGGAAAGACATCCCCGAATGTGAGACTGCATATCTCGAAATTCACCAAGGCAGTAGAGAGGATGTCCAAAAGTGCTTGCGTCAAATCGAGTATCTACTCCACCGGGGTGTCCGAGAAGTTATCCCCTCAGAAAGGACCCCGGGCGGATACGGGAGCTTCGAATTTACCGTTCGTGATACTGCACCACAGAAGACAACGACTAGAGTCACGGTAAACACCGGTTTTGAGGATCCTCCTACTGAGGCAGAATCAGCAGGTAGAGGACAAGGAACACCAGATAATGACGATGATTATGACGTAGAGGAATTAATCGAAGTTGGCACACCAGAACGAAGTTTCCAAGAAGACGCTATCGGCTTAGATAATGTCCGTCCAGTAGTGACTCAACTGGGCCGTATTTACCAGCCCGAAATCAGGAAAGAATTCGAGGCCAAGGTTGGAGAACTCGATACCGGTTCTTCACTGCTTCTGTTCGGGCCACCTGGCTGTGGGAAGACTTTAGCGGCAGAATGTGTTGCGTATGAACTAAAACATCGGTGTATGCGGTGTGGTGACCTCAAGTGTTCAAAACATCAAATGACAATTGAGGACTTCCATGGTCCCGTCGAATTCATGGAGGTGAACAGCGCCGGGATCAGCGACAAGTACGTGGGTGAAGCGCCCAGCAAGCTCGAAGCGGTATTCGAACACGCGTACGATATCGCCGGCGACAGCAACTTTCTGGTTCTCTTCTTTGACGAGGCAGAGAGCGTTATCGCCGAGAGGGCCGATGCAGAGCGCCAATCGATCGTGGAGCTCACGAACACCTTCCTCAGAGAGGTTGATGATAATGAGTTAAGCGATAAAAATATCTTACTCATCGGAGCAACCAATTATCCGCAAGAAATCGATACGGCGGCGATGAACCGCTTCACACAGACAGAATTCGTATCTCCCCCCGAACGCCCATCCGAACTAGCCGATCTCTGGAAGCTAGAGACTGATGCCCAGTCAAATACTGATCAACTTCGCTATCCAGAGCTAGGAGAGGCTTCAGTTGGGTATGTACCCCGAGAAATCACAAATATACGGAAAGAGTATGTCCTCCGAGATTATATGGGTGATGCAGACATCGATGGTCGAAACCCACCACCAGTGACCACCGAGGACTACCTTGAGAAGTTGGAAGAAACTGATCCCAGAGTCATTGAGCAATATGTCGCCGGCCTACGAAAAAACGCGTACGACCTTGAGGGATACGACGACCTGAAAGAGTTCATGCAGCGGTGGGAAGGCTGGGACAAAGATAGCGGTACCGCCCCACCGACATCATCGACGAGCTGAAGTTGGCATTCGGTTTTCTAATGTAGTTTAGCTTCCGAAACTTATAGCTCTACAGAAGGATTCAAACCACTTCCCACAAATAGTACTCTCAGTCAGCTATGAGCTGGGAGGAGCAAGGTGAGAATCCATTGGAAGATGCTGGATATGAGAAAGACAAACGGTTTGAGGATATCTCGGCTTTCGATGCGGACAACGAACAGATCGTCTATGCTTCCTCAAATAAAATCGTCTCAATTAGGAAAGCAGAAGACGAGGTAATCACCAATCGATTGTCGGTGTCTGTCGAAGATCCGATCGAAGATATTGCAACCGGCCAATCATCGTCAACCTATCTTCTTGTAGATGGGGATCTTCGATCCCTGTCAACTATGGGTGAAGTAAGCGACCCATGGGAAAAAAATATAACTCAGATTGTTTCTCCAAATCATAACAAAATAGTTGTTTTTGTCGACGAAACAGGAGATATACACGGGTTTGAAGATCAAAACCGACTCCCAAAATTTCAGGGCGTTTCGTTCACAGATGAAGATGGTGACAAAGTTGAACCAGAGCTAATTGGCGGAAAAGTCGGATTTTTAGCGTTTGGTGGATCCATCTTGCGGTCGTATGACCAGCGAGGAAACGTTCGGTGGGAAGCAGAATTTGATGCTGACATTGTCGGTGTTGCACAACGGCAAGACGATTATATTGTTGGCTTGTCGAACGACTCAATCCACTGGATCGATTCTAAAGGCGAGCGCACGATGGACATTGGCGGATCATTAGACTGTATTAGTGCTGTTGGCTATAGGATGGTGATCGGGTCTGTCGATGGTAATTTAACAGCATTTGGAGACAGCCCTGTTGCCCCCACAATTTCGGAATATGATACATCCAACGTCGTCCAGACTAGTGGCGACAACCTCGTTGGCCTAATAAATGAGTCCACTCTTGAACTCTACAGGCAGAAGGCGCCGACCGTACAGTTGAGTGTAGTTGCAAATGGAGACAGAGAAGAGAGTGGAACACTCCAAGGTAAATTTAACAATCCGTATCCAGTCAAGCTTCAGTTAGAGATAGAAGTTGATAGAGATACGGAAGATGAGACAATTAGAGAAAGTGTATTTCTTCCACCGAATAGCGAACGTTCCGAAAAGGTAGAAATTTCAAATATCAATTTGGAGGACAAAGCAAATATCGCAGTCAAATCTCGCGATGGTAGAATAGTCGCTTACGACGGGCTCGTTAGGGCCCAAGCACCTGAATCAGTAGATGAAAATAAAAAGGAAGAACAGGGACACGAGGCGGATCAAACTCAAGAAATTTCTCAGGGCTCCTCAGAGGAACAAGAACAACCAGATGGAACTGTTCAGGGAAAGAACATCGGAGAAGAGGCAGCATCTAAAGATTTCGAGAGTGTAGATCTCAATACTGCTGACGATCTTCAAAAAGAGAGCGACGAGGAGACAGGAGAGGAAGAAAATAGATCTGATGTATCGGTCTCTCTAGAATTAGTGAGTATCAGTAACTCAGTGTTGACTTGGGAGATCGAGGTCGAAAACAGAACAAGTGAGAATATTATTGACCTAACAGTTGAGGAAACAAACCCGGTTAAATTCTCTATAGATGGTTCAACAAGTTCCGATATCGTCACTGCCGGAAGTTCGTTTGTGACGAGGGGGGCTATGCCGTATCGTCCGACCACTGTCAAAGTGGGGGTCAGCTGGACAGACTCCGATGGTGAAGAGCATGGACAGACTGTAGAGGAGAAGATCCCAGACAAATTCTTCGAGGCTAGTGCTGAGAGATTCTCTAATGATGACCAGGACCGAGTAGAATTCACACTTAGAAATCATCTAGGTGTGGAGATTCACGATACCATCGAAATAACTGCCATAGAAGGGTCCAGAACAAGACATCTTGGTCAACATAGAATCACACTCAAACCGGGTATTAACACTATTACTAGGCATTTATCTTCTCGTATGTATGAATCACCATATAAAATCGAAAGCCACCGGATCAAATTGCAATATTTGTCAATATCAGATGTCTGTGACGCCAACTCCAGTTCCAGAGGCTCACCGGCCGGAGACTCGGAACAAATGTTCGATAGAGACATCCGAATTAAAATTAACGAAGACCAGAAATCAAAAATTTGCGACATTGACAACGTACCGCTCTCCCAGAGGTCGCCCACTCTTATTCAGGAAAAGATCGTCCGGAAAAACAATTCAAAGGCCTGGCTACCTGCTAAGTCACTGTGGTCGAAAATTTCAGACGGGTGGGAAGCTACCGATGAAATAATATCTTCAGTACAGAGTAAAGAGATAATAACACTTCAGCGATTCTGGCAAACTGTTAGGAACGAGGGATCCCTCACACTGAATTTGCCGGCACACCGCTTAGGTGAGTCAGGCCCGGAGATCTCGGCCCGAAAATGTAAACTTATTCCCCCAAGAGTGACAATGTTGTGTGCATTTATACCGGTTGGTCCCAACCGAGACTGGCGCCTCTTTGTCCGTATAAAAAACAAAACTACGGTCCCGGTACAACTTGATCAGATCCAGTTTGAGAACGGATCCTCGGTGTCAAATCAAGATAACCACAATATTAGAGCAAAAAGTAACCAAACATTTTATTTTAATCTTCCAGAGAAGCTAAATCCTAAAAAGTTTTCAGGAGTTGCACAGGCAAAGATGACCACGAAGATTGGTGAAACTTCTTGCCGGGCAGTAGTAATTACGCAAAATAATCCCATAGTTGATAGATCAAGAGTCTGGTTCGACGCAGGAGTTCAACTTGTTGAGGGTGAAACTACAGAAACTCTCAGATTGACGCTTAAAAATACTCATTCTGAAGAGATAAGAAAGGTTTCGGTTCTGCCACACAGCAAACCCGGAACTGGAGTTGGGTCATCCAGTTTTCCTCCGGGAGAATCAATCTCAATTAGCAGACAAGTAAATAAAACCCTGCCTGAAAGCCTAGTTTTAGAAGAGGGTACGATTTACAAGATCACTGCGGAAAAAGATGGACAGCAGTCTTCAGACTACGTTAGGATAGAACCAAGAGAGGATACTGACCAGAAATTTGAAGCTAAAATCCTGCCTTCGGAAAGCAACATTGATACACAGGCGATGATCGAGTCTTGGCCAGAACAGTTTGCCACTGGGTGGCGCTACAATGTGTTTGTCAATTCCTCGGAGAGCCAAGCAAAATACAACTTTGAAACACCCGATTCTTCGTAGATAATCTCTGCTCTATCGAACATGAAGACCGAGTAGGTATTATCGATAAATATCTCCAAGATTCCTCGAAGTTAGCGCTGTCACAATCATATTTTTATCCAGTACGATCTGTTGAAAATAACATCAGAAGATCAATTCAAGAATGTCATCAAAACTCTGTTTCTCCACACGACTATAGTTGGTCTTTCACTCTATAGATTCAACAGAGAAATTACAACTGATAAATAGAGGGTTACCTGCCCATATTAGTGGAGCGTGTCATAGAATCAATCACAGGGTCTTGAGCTTTGTCCGTCCGGGATTGTCTCCCTGTTCGTAATTGGTGATGGCGACGATCACACGGAGAC
>SL_4KL_010_BRINEDRAFT_10000855_pt1 | contig 16310 bp, 15 predicted proteins | sample SodLak_010_BRINE_2_FD_10664 | JGI IMG/M metagenome (IMG submission 10664)
CTTCCATCTCAAACGCTTCACGTGTTGGTGGGAGGGTTCCAGGCTTTCCAGCAACCTGCCCCGCGAGTGCATCACCCTTTGCCAGGCTTGGATCGAGGCCAGTTCCGACACCGATGAGTCCACCAGGGGTGACCTCATCAACACTCGAACTGCCTGCTTGAAGCGATCGAACGGTGGTTTCGAGCGATCGCCATTCGGTTTTTCCACCTTCATCAACCTGCCGCCCAGGTCGAAGTTGGATCTCATCGCCGACAGAGAGTTTCCCGTCAACAAGACTACCGCCAATCACACCGCCGGAAAGCGAGTCCCACGTGGTTCCTGGCCGGTTAATATCGAAGCTCCGTGCCACAAACATACGTGGGTCATCAGCATTCGATCGATCCGGCGTTGGGATTGTCTCCTCGATTGCGCCAATAAGGAGGTCCATATTGACGTTCTGTCCTGCACTAACTGGAACGATCGGTGCATCCTCTGCAACAGTTCCACTGACGAACTCCGTAATCTGGTTGTAATGATCAACCGCACGATCGCGATTGACGAGATCGACCTTATTTTGGGCAATAACAATATTATCGATCCCAATGATATCCAGCGCCATCAGATGCTCTTCAGTCTGTGCCTGTGGAACATCCTCAGTTGCGGAGACGACGAGCACCGCCCCATCCATCAGCGCAGCGCCAGAGAGCATCGTCGCCATCAGCGTTTCGTGACCAGGTGCATCAACGAACGAAACTGTTCGAAGCACCTCGCTCTCGTTGCCGTTTGGACATTCCTCCTCAACGGTGTAACATTCGGGCTCGTCCATGTCTGGACAGTAGCGGAATGTTGCGTCCGCATAGCCCAGTCGGATCGAGATACCGCGTTTCATCTCTTCCGAGTGTTGGTCGGTCCACGAGCCGCTCAGGGCTTGGACAAGTGTCGTTTTCCCGTGATCGACGTGGCCGACGAGTCCGATGTTCACCTCCGGTTGTGTGTGTTCTTGTGTCACCATTGACCTCCTAAGAGTAATCGTGTGAAGGTTTCGCCCTGAATGCGTGATAAAGTTGCTGTTCTACACTCGCTTCGTGGACACGTGTCGTGGCGATTTTCCGCACTCAACCATCGGTCTTTTTATATCAGGACTCGGCCTGCGCGGTTGCAGCATCAACCACCCGTCCGAGAAAGAGGACGGTCTCTGTCTCATCATCACAGATTGCGAATAAAAACGGTCGATCGGCAACAAATTCGAACGGATCCACCGGCGCGGATTCGGTCCCGACAACAACACCGGTTGCGGCTGCTGCTTCAGTGCCATCTTCATCAACCGAAATGAACGTATCGTGATACACGTCCCAAATGAAGAGTTGCTCACCAACTGCATCGAGGTCTGCCATCTTCGAGAAATCAGCCGCCGGATGCTCAAATGCGATCGGCATTCCCAACGTCGAAAGCAACTCTTTGAGTGCAAATCCGGACTCAAAGGAGAATTTTGGGATTGAGACAGTGCCATCACGTGAGTCAAGCGTCTCGCGGGCCGCAGCAAGCCACTTAGCGTCGATCGACTCCTCAACCGCAGTGAATGACTCCTCGGGTGGAAGGAACAAGAGCATCGACGCTCGATCGCCCTCGTACGGAAGTTCGACAAGCTGTGTTCCCTCGTATTCGCCATACGGGAAACGGTCATCAACGGCCATTAGCGGAACATCCGTTGTCTCACCGTCGATCGCGGTAAAGGGCTGCATCTCAGTTTGGTGGTCATTGAACGGCGTCTCCCAGTTGGCAGCAAAGTAGACCGCGTTGGTTAGAACAAGACGGGCTAACGGGTCGAGTGAACCCTGTGGAAGGAGGTCGTCAATCCGATCGTTGGTTTGCTCGGCGACCCACGAATTGATTGCTTCGCGTGCGCCCTCGTGATCAGCAGCATAATCAACGGTCCGAAGCGATGCATCGTAGTCAGATTCAAGGATGTCGAGATAGTCGTCGTACCATGGATACTCCGCTTGACCCCACAGCGAGTTTGCGAGTGCGAGCGTGAACTCGACGGCGTCATCTCCATCTTCATTTTCGTTTTCGTTTTCACCCTCGTCAACAGAATCAGATGCACGATTGAGTGCGGTCTGTAACGATCCAAACGTTGGATGGAGGTCGTCGTCTGTGAGTGCAAATCGAAGTGCCTCTCGCATCTGTTCGGCCGTTTCACCTGCTGCACCTGCATACGTCATTGCAAGTGCGATCGAGATGCTGTACGGAGAGGTAAGGATATTGTCCGACGGGTTGGCTTCAGCGAGCTCGCGATGAAGATCGAATCCGAACTGGGTATTATTTTGAACGAGTTGCGTCATGTTCGATCGGTCTGATGTGTCGGTGGTATCGTCACCGTTCCCGTCACCATTTCCATTGCCGTCGTCGTTGGTGTCACCGTCCGGTGTTGGTGTGGTATCTTGATCAGTCGAGTTCTGAAGACAGCCAGCGAGCAGTGCTGCTGCGAGCAACCCACTGGAGGATTGTAGTAGCCGTCTGCGATCGGGTGAGAAGGGAGCATTCGAGGACATACAGTATAGTACAACGCCAGTAGATGAACAGTTTTGGTAAGCACAAATGGTTCTTTGACTATTCAAAGGGTGGTGTCGAACAAGCCGTGGTGGTGCGATATGGGTAGATAGAGAGTATATTTCGTGTGCTTTTATCCGTATGCTGAAAGAGCGTTCAAAATCTTTTAAAACACCTATTGAGAGATTTTGCGGAAGTAAAGCAGACGAAATGTACTCTCTCTCACCGATCACAGTGCAGGTACGATCGCAAACAGATTCCAAACCGTCACACCGACGCCAACAACACTGAGCGCGAGTGGGATCGCAAGCCGAAGCGGGAGCCAAAGCAGTTTCCACACGCCGAAAAAGACAACAAAGGAGCCAATTTTCGCGGTGAACAGTCCAAGCGTACCGTAACCGTCAACGAGCGGGCCGACGATCGGCCCAATCTCTGCAACCCCACCGGTCGAGAGCCCCCACATCGTGGTTACTGTGTCACCAATCCCATAGAAGACGATCGCACACAGCCACAGCGCTCGCTCGTGAGGAATGAGCGAAGCAATCGAAACCGTAGGAGAGCCAGCCATACCAGTACATCGTGTAACATGGGTAATAGCTTTCGTGATCCGAAACTGCACCGCCCGAACTACTTATGGAATCACGATCGCTGCACTTGCAAGCGACAGCAGCCCCACAACAGCGGTCAACAGGAGAAAGTCCGCTCGCTCGGAGATGAGCACCGGATGATCGACGCGATTGCCCGTCCCCGAAGATGGCGCGTCAGATCGGGTGTTCGACATACACCAAGATTCGATAACACCGTATATCAACGTTCGTCCGCAATTATCAGCCGCGAAAACCAGCGCACTACAGCTGGTGGCGATAGTGGCGGCCAAACACCTGCCGCCGAAGCGTTCCAGCCGCTGCAGTTGGTTCGTTCTGGTAGGTTGCTGCAACCACCGTCTCTGCGAAATCGATCGAATGCCAAACAACCGAATCCACGTTTTCGCCACCCATAACCTCTCGATCGAACGTCGGATGATCGTCACACCATGCCTCAAATTCGGCACGCGTACCGTGATGGACAGTTAGCAGTGACGCAAAGAGTGCATCGCGGGCGGTTTCGATAACGTCGCTTGTGATCCGATCGGCATACTCCTCTCGATCGAACTGCATGGCGCTCGCGGTTTCACGGACAACAACCTGCGCAGTTGGGTCCAACGTCTTCATACATCGATCGGACATCTTCAGGTGTCTCCGGCTGGATCATTCCTACAGTCTGCATACGTATGTTAGGTTTCAGCGATGGAGTAAGTTACTCGTTGTTATCTTTGCGATCGCCGGTTTCTGTGTCTGTCTCTGCGTCCGTCTCTGTCTCTGGGAGATTTCCAGCTGCGTCGTCAATCATCTGCCGAGTGAGTTCCTGTGCTTCAAGTAGGATCGCTTCCGCATCAGCATCCAACTCACCGCCGAATCCAGCACCGCCACTACTTCTTCCACTGACACCAGGGGCTTGTTGGTTAGCATATGCATCATCAAAAAGCGCCCCACCGCGCTGGCTCGCTGGATCATCGTGATCGTGACCATCGCCGTGGTCATGGACTGTATCCTCAAACACCTCATCAAATTCGGCTTCGGCTGCGAACTCCGAAACCACCTCCGCGAGTTCTGATGGCTTGCGGTCGTTCCACCCATCGACATGCTCATCGAGCCACGTCTCATGTTCATCCCCGTGCAACATCGCAGTGAAGGCAAGATGGTTTGCAAGGTGCGTTTCGTCCCGCTGTGGAACCTCACAGACCGGACAGGCGTATCCCATAGAGAATAAATTAATCGCGAACTCCAAAAACCAGTCGGGATACAGCCCTTATACCAAACCGGACAGACCAAGCAGCACTGTTCCAAAGACGATCGCAACCAACAGCGTGGTTGCAATTGCGGTTCCGAGCCAGACACCAACACCAACTGGTGACGCCTCCTCTGTAAACGCAACCAGTCGACGTTTGACATCACCGGTCGTCCCATGTTGGTAGGAGAGAATACCTTCCGCACAGTACTCACAGAGGGCACGAACTTCGGTTGGCGCTTCATGTGTTGCCCGACAGATCGGCAGTCCGTCACAACGGACCGCCTCAAATCCGATCCCAACCATGACTGCATCTTCGGGAACCACTTCTTCGCCGCAGTTTACACACGTTATCACTTCATAACTAACGTCACCATGTGGTGTATGTGCATTAACCGTTTTTCGGATGGACATGGGCTCTAGCAGTAGTTGGTGCGCAGGTCAAAAAACACTGCTGGCAGCCGTGTTGACAGNTAGTGTCGACCCCACCGANTCATATCAACCGTCAGCACAAGTGCAGCCTCTCCATCATCGTAGTACCGCGGTATCCGTCGTATCCGTGAGAACCCTTCGGAGTAGTAGAGCGCTTTTGCTTTCTCATTGCCTTCTCGTACCTCGAGTTTTGTCACCGCTGCCCCATCTACAAAGAGGCTCAAAAGCGATCGGCGAACGAGTTTCCGCCCAACGCCAAACCCTTGTGCATCCGGGTGAACCGCGATATCTTTGATATGCCCAATGTCGCGGCCATAGTTTGCCATGAGATCAGAGACAACATACCCAACGACAGCACCGTTGATTGTTGCGACAAGAAACCCTTTCTCGTCAAGGAAGCGCTCGAATGCACTGTAGGGCCACGGCTGCTCGAAGACCGTTTTTTCAATGCGATGAATCGCAAGCAGATCAGCACGCTCAGCACGTCGGACCGAGACGTCAATCTCCTCACGATTATCAGGCAGTGTAGCCACACAAATAGCTAGGAGGGTAGGAGCAAAAATCGATCGGATAGCAGCAGCTAGTGAGCGCTAATAAATAAAAATAAAAACGAGGTGACTGATCGATCAGTCGTCAGCAGGTGCAGCGCCGCCTGCGCTTTCTGCTTGGTTTTTGGTCCAAGAGAGTTTGCCACCTGCGGCGAGAATCTCGCGCTCGCGCTCGGATGCGTCGAGTTCTGCGGTGAACTCCCAGTCATCGTTGACGCGGACGGTGAACGCTTCTTGACCGTTTCGGACCGCTTCACCAACATCGTCGACGATTTCGATATCGTCGCCCTGCTCGAATTTCTCGTAGGTTTCTTCGTCGATCGTCAGTGGAATGAGACCGAAGTTGAACAGGTTTGCTTTGTGGATTCGCGCGAACGACTGTGCGAAGACACCCTGAATGCCGAGGTACATCGGACAGAGCGCTGCGTGCTCGCGGGAGGATCCCTGACCGTAGTTCTCGCCTGCAACGAGGAACCCGCCATCGGAGTCTTTGGCTCGCTGTGCGAACGTGTCGTCAACACGGCTGAGCGTAAAGTCAGAGAGCTTCTCAATGTTCGATCGGTACATGAGAATATCTGCGGTTGCTGGAATGATGTGATCCGTGGTGATGTTATCCGTCATTTTGAGGAATGCTTCACCGGAGAGCTCTGATTCCAGTGCGCCTTTCAGTGGCACGTCACCGATGTTTGGCCCTTTGATGAGACTGTCATCGATCGCGTTCTCTGGGGAGATGAGATCTGCTTTCGAGCCGTCGTATTTTTCTGGAAGCTCAATGCCTGGTGCATCAAGATCGCCAACCTCATCAGCGAGATCTCGTGGATCAATGATTTTACCGGCGATTGCGGCTGCTGCTGCGACTTCCGGCGAACAGAGGTAGACGTTGTCGTCTTCGATACCGGATCGACCTTCGAAGTTACGGTTGAACGTACGCAGCGAGACGGAGTCCGATGCTGGAACGTGACCGATTCCGATACATGCACCACAGGTTGCCTCCGAGAAGTTGACACCGGCTGCCATCATCTCTGCGACCCAACCCTGTCGAGCGAGCATTTCGGATGCCTGTTTCGAACCAGGTGCAACGATCATCTCGGTGTGTTTTGCGACCTCGCGGCCCTCAACCATCTTTGCGGCAGGAAGGATGTCCTCGTAGCCACCGTTCGTACAGGAGCCGACCATTACCTGCTCGACGCGCTCGCCTGCGACCTCACGGACCGGAACGACCTTGTCCGGCATGCTTGGACATGCGATGAGCGGTTCGAGTTCGGAGAGATCAATAACGATCTCGTCTGCGTACTCTGCGTCGTCGTCAGCTTTCAGTTCAGTGTACACATCGCCACGATCGACTCGCTCGAGGTAATCTTTGGTCTGCTCGTCGCTTGGGAAGATCGAGGAGGTTGCACCAAGCTCGGTTCCCATGTTGGTGATCGTCATCCGCTCTGGAGCGGTGAGCGTTTCGACACCGGGACCGGTGTATTCGAAGATCTTGCCAACGCCACCTTTTACGGAGAGACGGCGGAGCATCTCAAGGATGACATCTTTTGCGGTTGTCCACTCGTCGAGTTCGCCCTCAAGTCGGACGCTGACGATCTCCGGCATTTCGACGTAGTATGCGCCGCCACCCATTGCGACGGAGATATCGAGTCCACCGGCACCGATCGCGAGCTGGCCGAGACCACCCGGTGTTGGTGTGTGGCTGTCCGATCCAAGGAGCGTCTTGCCCGGTGCAGCAAAGTTCTCTCGGTGAACGTTGTGACAGATACCATTGCCCGGACGGGAGAAGTGAGCACCGTACGTACCTGCAGCCGATCGGAGGAAACGGTGATCGTCTGTGTTTTTAAAGTCGAACTGGTAGGTCTGGTGGTCACAATACTGTGCAGCAAGTTCCGTTTGGACCTCATCAAGATCAAGTGCCTCAAACTGCAGCCACACCATTGTTCCGGTGGTGTCCTGCATAAGCGTCTGATCGATCTCGATTCCGATCTCTTCGCCAGGCGTGAGTTCGCCCTCTACGAGATGATCGGAGAGGATTTTCTCAGTTACCGTTTGTCCCATAACATCCGAAGGTCGATTCTCGGCGGATATAAATCCCGCGTGTTTACTACCGGAAAACCATGTACAATTACTACTTGAGTGGCAATTTTGGTAGAATCGCACTTGATATGTCCTTAAGATGTTTATGTGTTAAAATGTACCATGATTAATGCGGGAGTTTTTCACACACATACACACCGACACTGTTTTGATAATTAAGTAATTTTTCCACAGTATGTTTAGGGCAGGGTCGTTCGTGGCAGAACAGTTAGGACCGGTTGCACCGTCTCAGAAGCAACCAAATGGTGTTGATCTGACAGTCGAGTCGATTTATACACAGGAATCACCGGGCAGAATACAAACAGATGGGAAAAAGGTTGGTGAGCGGTCCGAAGTCTCGCTTACTGATGGGATGTATTCGCTTGCACCCGGTGGCTACGTAGCGCGATATACAGAAACAGTTCGTATTCCAGAGGGGCATATCGGGTTTGTCTATCCACGTTCGACACTCATGCGTAACTCCTGTATGCTCCATACTGCGGTGTGGGATGCCGGGTACGAAGGAAAAGGGGAGGGACTGTTGGAGGTCCATCATCCGATCGAAATTGAACCCGGTGCCCGTATTGCCCAACTTGTCCTCGCAGCGGCAAACCATGATGGGGCATACGATGGGAGCTACCAAGGTGAACGGATAGATGGACAGTGACGTCACGGACCAAACCGACGACACCATCGCACCAGAACATTACATTCAGGCATTTCACGGCACACAGAACGCCGCAATAATCACGGACAAGCAGTACCGGATTCTTGATGTCAACGATCAGTGCGTCAAACAGTTCAGCTACAGCCGTGATGAGCTCCGTGGAGAGTTACCAATAAAACTGCTGACAGATCAGCGGCTATTGGAAGAGATCACTGACACGGTTGAACGATCCGGCCACTGGAGTGGACACTGTGAGCTACAAACCGCGGACAATCGCCGGATCAACGGCTATGGTCATGCAAGGGAACTTCGTTATAATGGACACAGCATTGGCTATCTCGCCGTTTTTACTGACAAAACACGCGATCGACTATACGAGCAGAGTCTGAGTATTCTCAACCGAGTGCTTCGACATAATATCCGAAATGACGCAAACGTTGTCTTGGGCCATTTAGAGCTTCTCTCTGATGAACTGAATAACGAACAGATTGAATCGCTGACGATTGCGATCGATCGTGTTAATGCGATGGTCAGCCGAGCGGAGACAACCCGATCGTTCAGCGGAATATTCGCAGAGAATGTGCAAAGTGCGCTCCGTCCCATTCGGTTAGATACCACTGTTTCCGACGCAGTTGCACAAGCAGATGTCAGTAGCGGACACATAACCGTTGATGTAGACCCAGTGTGGGTTGTTGCCGATCAAACCCTCACGCCTGCGATTACGGCTGTGATTGAGAATGCAATCAAACACAACGATTCCGATCACCCATGCGTCGAAATCACAACGTCGGTTCAGCCAGGAACAAATGCGGCCCCGGACACGGACCGACTAACACTCTCAATTGCAGACAACGGCCCTGGAGTCAGTGATGATCGGCGTGAGCGAATCTTTGGGCGCGAAGAGTGGACGCCAGTGCATCATGGTCAGGGGTTGAGCCTCTTCTTTGTCGATCGGCTCATGGATCTCTACGGTGGGACCGTCCGAATCACAGACAATGAGCCACGCGGAAGCGTGTTTAAACTACAGTTTAGAATCCCAGATTCTATTTAGTGCTCAGCTGTCGGATCTGCTGCACCCAATGCGGTTGCAAACGCTGGGAGATTAATTTCGGTCATTTGCGAAAGAAGCGAGCCACGTCCATCCGTGTTCCACTCTTCGGTTGTGCTTTCAAGCGGCGAGATCATTCGTGTCTCTTCGACCGTGTCGGCTTCTGCTGCAATGACTGACGCAATTCGATCGCCCTCAAAATAGTCCCAGAGCACACAGTCGATCGCTTCGGCCTCAATAAGTTCGATCGTCTCAGCAATCTCTGCGGGAGTTGGTTCGTGGTCCGCAGAGAGCCCAACAGGCGTGTGAATTTCAAATCCGTAACGATCGGCGAGATAGCCAAACGAATCGTGTCCGGCGACGATTACTGTCTCACGAGTGCGCGTTTGAAGCGTCTCTTCATACAGTTCATGAACCGACGCAAGTTCGTCGATGTATGCATCTGCATTCTCTCGATACTGGTGTTCCCATGCAGGATCAAGGTCAATAAGTGCATCACGAATCGTCTTGACGCCTTGTTGGGCTAACACTGGGTCAGCAAAGAATTTTGCATCAAACTCACCATGAGTGTGAGTCGATTCACTGCTGTCGGATCGGTTTTCAGCACCACCGTCACCTGCTGTAATACCGATCGACGGCGTTTGCCAGCGATCATCCGCCGTTTCAAGTGAAAAAATAACGCTGGTTTCACCGGCTTCTGTCGCGGTGAACCTGACGAGGTCCCGATCGATCGATGTCGAAACAAACGCTGCAGCGCTAGGGTCCGGAAACACAACCGCAAACTCAACATTACTGTGTGTAAACGAGATCACGTCGCCAGAGTGATCTGTAACAACAACTCGCAGTGTTACCGTCTCCCCCGCGGGGATATCGGGGATTTCGCCATGCCAGTGATCAAAATGAAAGTCCGCAACAGTGTTCTCGGTCCCTGGATCAACGAGCGCAACGGTTTCGACGGTGAGTGCTTCGACCGTGCGATTCTTTGCAGTCGCATACCGTCGCAGTGGAATGCCTTCAAGCGCATCGATAAGTGTCACGCTGTCTGCATACGCCGATTGGAGCTGTTCGGCTGCTGCTTCGGCCCACGGCTGGAACCGTTCAACAGCAAAATAGACGAACGCATCCGCCTCAACAAGTGTTGGAAGAAGCGACGCAGGTGGCTCCCATTCATGGCCATATGCACCAACTGGAACTGGGTTTTCAACGGAGACCCGATCGCCACCAATAGCGCTTGTAAACTCATAGAGTGGAAACAGCGATGTGACCACAGTTGGACCACCGTCCGATTGTGACTGCGGAGGCGACGAAGAAGCAGATGGAGAGGGAGACTGAAGACAGCCAGCAAGCCCGGTGAGCGCACCACCACATCCAACGAGCAGCGATCGGCGGCTATTCATTATCTGAACTTTGGCTGTGCATAATTAGAATACTCGGTTCAGTCCCCAGATGTGAAATTGAGACTGGATTTCACTCCTTATGTTGTTCCGAGCAAAAGCGGGCTGGGAGGGAGTTGAACCCCCGACCGTCTGGTTAAAAGCCAGACGCTCTACCTAACTGAGCTACCAGCCCTCACCTGTTTTTGCCGTCACATCGGTATAAACGTTTAGATACTCGATGAGTGTGCGATATGCAACCGATCGACGTCGCAAGGTTTAGGCAACAATCGCAATGACTCGATATATGGACCTTCGATCGTTCGTCTCAGATTTTCTTCGATTTGAATCCACGGCTGGGAACGAAGAGCCGGTACAACAGTGGCTCTCCGAACAGCTCTCTGCGTTTGGATTTGAAACGTATGAGTGGCACGCAGATGCGGATCGACTCTCATCACATCCATCATTCCCTGATGATCCAGACGACATACTGGTTGTTGGTCGGCCAAGCGTCGGTGGAGTTCTCGAATTTGGAGATCCCGATGCAGGACCAACGATCGTCCTTAACGGGCACATCGACGTGGTTCCTGCAGCCACCGAACACTGGGACAGCGATCCGTTTGAGCCAGTCTGGAGCGACGATGGAGAGACACTCACCGCCAGAGGAGCAGCGGATATGAAAACCGGAACCGCGACCTGTATCGCCGCTGCGATCGGTGTTCGCGATGCTGTCGAATCCGGTTCCGTCAAACTGGATGGCCGGATCGTCGTTGAAGCAGTTGCAGGCGAAGAGGATGGCGGAATCGGGGCCGCGGCTGCAGCGTTAGACAATCCGTATCCATTCGATCGTGATGCAGCAATTATCGCCGAACCGACGAGCTTGCGTCCGATTATTGCAACCGAGGGAAGTCTCATGGTACGACTTGAACTGCAGGGACGATCCGCACATGCCGCAAGCGCATGGCACGGGGTAGATGTCCTCGACAAATTTGAGAACATCCGTGCCGCGATCAAAGCGTTTGAAACGGGTCGAAACGACGCAGTTGAACACCCGCTATATCAGGAGTTCCCGCGCGCAGTGCCGATCGTCGTCGGAACGGTTTCTGCAGGGAGTTGGGCCTCAACCGTTCCTGCTGAACTCACGGCAGAGATTCGGGTCGGGGTTGGACCCGGAGAAACCGTTGCAGACGTTGAGTCTGAGCTTCGATCGCTACTTAACGAGGTCGCAGAGGCTGATGCGTGGCTTTCGGAACACCCACCGACGCTTGAGCGGTTTTCGGTGCAGTTTGAACCGGCAGTGATCGACCCGGATGAGCCAATCCTCACAGCAGTACAAACTGGAATGAACGCGATCGGCAACACGGATATTGAACCGAAGGGGGCAACATACGGAACCGATGCACGCCATTACATTGGGGCCGGAATTCCAACCGTTGTGTTCGGCCCGGGTGACATTGACCAAGCACACTATCCAAATGAGACGATCGAGTGGACGGATGTTGAGCAGGCGCAAACAGCGATCGAACAGGCTGCCATTGCATATCTGCAAGCCGAAAGCGTGTGAGCGAAGTTAGTTCCGGAAGAGCAGTCGTTCGATAATCGGCTCAAGGAATGTTGCTCGGCGTGATTTTCTCGAATGAACCAAGAGGACTGGCTGTTCGAGCCGGGTTGCAATCCGATCGAACGGTGGACTATATTGGACATTCCCCGGGGTAAAACACGAGGTTTGTGCCTGTTCATCTCATAAAGAACGCAAGAATAACTGCTGGCCTAGCCTCGGCCATTGCCAATCCTGGGAGAATAAAATACCACTTCCAATCACTGCCCCATGCTAATTGCAATAACTGCAAACATTTTATTTTTCTTAGGAAAGTGAAAATATGTGAACACCGGACTTCACTTTTATATAGACGTATCCATATTTAAGCGCGTTTGTGGAGCGAAGAAACGGAATTACGACTTCCAGAACGCCTTCGTAAAGAGCACTAGCACAGGGATAATTTCAATTCGACCAATCCACATGAGCACAATCATGACTGCTTTCGTGCTCATTGGAAACACATCGTACGTTCCGTATGGTCCTGCAGCACCGAATGCAGGACCGATATTTAAGAACGTGGAGGCGGCAGCACCCATGGCGTCGAATGCAGGGATCTCGGATCCAGCGCGCTCACCATTCACTACGATAAAAATGGTAAGCAATCCAAAGATGACGATACTGAGGAGAAGATAGGAGTAGATATCACGAATGGTGTCTTCGTCGACCGGTTTTCCAGAGATTCGAACGGGCTTGATCGCTTCGGGGTGGATGCTCGTAAACAGGATCCGACGGAACGATTTCAGCGCAACCAGCCATCGAAGTGATTTGATTGAGCACGTCGTCGACCCGACCATTCCACCCGTGAACATACATAAAAAGAGGAGATATTTTGCGCCGTTTGACCACAGATCAAAATCAATACTTGCGTATCCGGTGGTTGTTACAAGCGACGTGACATTGAACAGCGCATGCCTAATTGTTTCCTCAGTGCCGTACGCTATTTCAGTATCAAAAAAGAGCAACAAGGCAACTAAACTGCTAAAGAAAGCAAGCGTTCCCAAATAAAAATGAAACTCCTGATTTTTTAAGAGTCGCTCGGGCTGGCCATCTATAAAAAAGTACAGCAGAATGAAGCTCGTCGATCCAACAATCATGAACGGGATGACAGCCCACTGGACGATCGGCGCAAACGCACCGATACTCTCCGGCTCAGGAGAAAAGCCAGCGGTCGCTACAGATGTGAATGCGTGTGCAACTGCATTGAATAACGTCATATTCGGGTCAAGACCGGAGACCCCAATACTGTAGAAAACGGCGATCGCGGTCACAGTGATACCAACGTACAAGCCCCAAATAAGCCGCGCTGTTTCCGAAATTTTCGGCGTGAGTTTGTTCACGTCTTTTGTCTGCGTTTCGGACTCCATCAGCTGTGCACCACCAACACCAAGCTCAGAAAGAACTGCCGTTGCAAGGATCAAGATACCGAGCCCACCGAGCCACTGAATGAGCTGTCGCCACATCAGAATTGATTGGCTATGGAGTGAAAAATCTTGGAGCACAGTTGCTCCTGTTGTCGTGAGCCCACTCATTGATTCAAAAAGTGCATTTATCGGGTGGGCAATCGTTCCCACGCCAGCAACAACGAATGGGATCGCACCAACAGCAGCGACAAGGAGCCAAATCATCGCAACTGCAAGGAACGCCTCACGCGGACCGAGGTTCTCGTCGGGATCCGAAAGATACCGAAAGTACCCACCAAGCGAGACGGAAACAACAATTGCAGCCACAAATGGGAGTACTGACTCACCATAGTAGAGCGCAAGCACAAGTGGAAATGCGAGTGGACCTGCAAGGTAGATGAGAACCTCGCCAGTCAACCCAACGCTTGCACGCCAGCCAACACGGATGTTAGAAAAGAAGTTCATATCAGACCATTGAAGTTAAATCGCTTACGTAACGCGTCTCAACAAATATAATTACGTGATCACCGGCCCGCAATCTTGTATCACCACGGGGAGTCACAAACGATCGGTCCCGAGTAATCGCACCAATAACAAGCTGGAAACCGAGCTCAGAAACGAGTTCACTGATTGGCCGATCTATGAGTTCGCTATCCGCAGTTAGTTCAAGTTCAACAACCTCTGCTTGGTCGTTCTCCAGCACTGCAATATTCTCCGCAACCGTTTCATAACTGAATTTGATGATCTCTTCGGCAGTCACTTTTCGTGGGTTGATTGCGACATCAATCCCAATCTCTTCAAAGAGTGTCACATAGTCCCCGCTATCGACGATTGAAATAACACGCTGAGCGCCAACACGTTTTGCTAGCACGGAGGCAAGCAGGTTCTTTTCATCGGATTCGAGAGCTGAAACAACGATATCGGCTTCATCAACATGTTCACGCGAAAGAAATTCAGTATCTGTAGCGTCGTGCTGCATTACCATCGTATGGGGAAGCTTTTCTGCAATCCAGCGAGCACGATCGCGATCTTGTTCAATAAGTCTCGGCTTGAAGTTCCGTTCCTCGAGAAGGCGGGCGGTCTGATAGCCAACTGGACTGCCACCAATGATAACAATCTCATCTGCGGAATCAGGTGTTGCATCCGGAGCAATATCCATCGCAAACGATTGAACACTCTCTGGACTACCGATGACAACAGCACGGTCTGCGGATTCAATAACTGTCTCTCCGGTCGGGAGGATCATTTCACCATGTCTAAATAAAGCTGCGAATGTAAGCGAGTCAAACCGGTCTGCCTCAGCAACCGTTTGACCTGCAACTGGACTATCGTGTCCAATCTCAAACTCTGCCATCTGGACAAGCCCACCGGCAAATGGGTCCACGTCGATCGCGGATGGAAGTCCAACAACACGAACGACATTTTCTGCAGTGAGCAGATCGGTACAGACAATAAAGTCGGCACCGAACGCGTTCTCTGTTCGCTTCCACGTGTGAAGATACTCGACACTTTTTGTCCGAGCAATCGTGAACGGGTCGCCGATCGTTTTTGCAGTTCCACATGCAACAAGATTTGTTTGATCGTTATCCGTGCTCGCAATGAACAGATCAGCATTATCAACCCGAGCCTCCTCAAGCGCTGACAGTGTAGTCCCATCGCCAACAAATGCCAACACATCAAGGTCATATTTGAGAGACTCCACGCGGTCATCATCAACATCAACCACGACGACATCGTGGTCCGCTGCAAGACTGGCTGCGATCGTTGTTCCAACCTCGCCAGCACCAACAATGACCACATACATACACCCAGCGAGTAGCCCAACAACTAAATTGGTTACTATTGTGCCGTTTTGTCGGCAAAAAATGTCGAAAGTGCCGCTGAGACGATCTCATCAGGCGACTGATTCTGCATCGAGGCGACTCGGCGGAGTTCAATATACGTCTCAAGCGGAAGTTGAATCTCAAGCGCACCTGGAATGACGTTGTAGGCTCGAAGCGCATCTTCGACCGGCGTCCCATCATTAACATCGCTTGCAATCGATCGGACATCGCGAACCGTCAGGTCGCCATCTAATACAGCCCATGCGATCGCATAGCGAGCTTCACCGGGGACACGAGCAATATGTTTTGCCGCAGTAGGGGCGATATGCCCACGAGCAACGTGTCGGCGGATCGCCTGCGGGAGATCGTGAACACGGGCCCATTTTCTGATGAACGAGACGGAGACGTCACCTCCTGCACGCTCGGCTGCAGCCTTATATGAGCCAACACCACGAACCAGCGCCGCGCACGCTGCTGCGCCACGAAGCATGATTACATTATCGTCTGCGCCAACTGTGTTCTCAGAGAACTGTCGGACAACCTTGGCTGCTTCAGCCACACTTTCGGGGTCGTCAGGATCGAACCCGATCGCTTCGGCAGCACGCTCACCCGTGATTTCGGGGTCAGCACGAACAACAGGGGCGCCAACTGGCGATCGACGATTCGATGCAGGCTCCTCAGTCATGGTTCCAATATTCGTGTGATGGGTCAAAAGCCCAGTGTACTGTGGCAGTCTTCGCGGTGTGTGTCACAGTGAATCCTCACGCTGCGCGGAAAGATGCTCCCAAACTTCAGTGCATCCAGCACCGTCGGAGAGGCCTGCAAGATGTTCGGTATCGTCTGTCTCGGCGTCAGCGTCAGCGTCAGCGTCTTCATCAGTCGAATCAGCTTCAGCGTCGAGTTCGGTTTTTTTGTCGTTTTCATATGATTCCTTGTTTGTCTCGTCGCCAGCACCGTCTGTATGGTGGGTTAGCTTACTCATCAGCCACCTCC
>SL_4KL_010_BRINEDRAFT_10000856_pt1 | contig 16304 bp, 14 predicted proteins | sample SodLak_010_BRINE_2_FD_10664 | JGI IMG/M metagenome (IMG submission 10664)
CCGCGTCGACACTGCGGATGGAGGGCGTCGGTTCGTATACCATCGAGACGGATGGCTCGATCGAACCCACGGACGATATCGCTCCGTTCGTCAGCGAAGGAGATGCCTACGGTGACGACTGGGCGGAGTGGTACCTGACCGGGTCCTGGACGGAGTGGGAACTCGAGGGGGATCTGACCACACTCGAGTTTGAACCTTACGACGGTACTGACCCGGATATTACGGTCTATCTCGACGGAGAGGAGATCGATCCACGTTCGATCTAATCCACACAGAAGACACCCGACTCCGAATAGCGCCCTCCGTGGATAGAGTCGGCTCTCGAGAGCTGGCTGACTCGACAGACGAACTCGGGAGGTGGTGATCGGCAGAGGCGGACCCTTCCGAGTCTGTGCTCGACGTGCCATTGGATCGCACAACCGAGAGTATTTGTGACTGTTGGACGACGTGTGAGCCATGGAAATCGAAGCAGCGGATGGTGTCTGCCGAATTACGTTCGATCGGCCGGACGTCCTCAACGCGTTCTCGACGGAGACTGCCGAACAGTTCGCCGACGCCCTCGCCGACGTCACGGCAAACGCGGAATCGTACCACGCAGTCGTCTTGACCGGCAACGGCCCGGCGTTCAGCGCCGGCGGCGATATCGAAACCATGGCAAACCGTGAAGAGGACCCACAGAAGGCGTTCGACCGTATTACCGAAACCTTTGGTCGAGTCGTCGAGGAGATGCTCAGTTGTCCGGTCCCGATCGTCGCTCGAGTCAACGGCGACGCTGTCGGCGCAGGGCTCGCTATCGCGGCACTTGCTGATTTTGCCTATGCGAGCGAAGATGCCACCTTTTCGTGTGCGTTCGTGCGCGTGGGACTCATTCCTGATACTGGTGGAACGTTCATATTGCCGGCACTCGTCGGGCTGCGGACGGCGAAAGAACTCGCGTTCACCGGCAAATTCTTCGACGCCGACCACGCCGCCGACATCGACCTCATCAATGCCGCCGTCCCCAGTGAGGAACTCGACGAACGCGTCGAAGAGACCGTCGACCGCCTCGAGCGTCGCCCCACCGAAACGATCGGCCTGATGAAACGAGCCATGCACGAGAATCTCGGTCGTCACTGGGGGGAAGCCCTCGAGTACGAGAACTTGCTACAGGTCCAGGCGTACACGTCTGACGCCCACGAGGAGGGTGTATCAGCGTTTCTCGAGGGGCGAACGCCCGAGTTCTAGCGGCCTGCACCAGCAGGCAATAGCTTCTTTCTGAAAACCGTCGAGGAAAGGTATGCAATGAGACAGGACCTTACCGAAGACGATATTGGCAAGACAGTTGTGAACGCAAACGGTGAATCCGTCGGGGTGATCTCGGCAATGCAACACGGTACCGCACACGTCGAACCGGACCCCGGCATGACCGACACGATCAAGGCGAAGCTCGGGTGGGAAGATACCACCGAGGACACCTACCCATTGCAGGAAGATGCGATCGGCCGAGTAACCGACGACGAAGTCCATCTGGCCGACGACCTGTAACCGTCCTTTTAAACCGTCCCCTATAGCCGGGGNGACATCCCTTGGGAGTTGTGAACGAAGAACTGATCGAGGGGAATACGATGTCAACCGTCCACTTTACCTGTCCGGAATGTGAGCAACGACTGACGCTCGAGGAGGCCCGTCGAGCAGCAGTCGTCGCCACCGGCTGCCCACTCTGTACCGCTCCTATCGGGGCAACGGCGTTCGAACCACTGGAGCGTGTTCAATGAGCACCAGGTGATCAGTCGTGTGCCTCGCGGTCGACCTCAGTGTGGCGGCCACTGATTTCGGTTGGCTCGAGCCGGTAGAGTTGAATCTGTAAATTCGGTTTTTCAGCGCCCCATATCTCGAACAGTGGTCGCTTCGCCTCTCCATACTGCTCGATCAGGGTGACGTTCAGATCCGCGGGATCAACTTCCTCGAGGTCGCCAGTGGCGACGATGCTACGGTAGTGTTCGCCCGCCCCATCCTCATCGTACACGACTAATCGCGTCTTCGGAGTTGATGCAAGAAACCGACGTTTTTCGCTATCGGGTCGTGAAACCAACCGGAGAAAAAACGCCCGTTTGTCCGCGTCGTACCCATAGGAGATCGGGATTGCATACGGCTCGTCGTCGTCGGCGAGTGAGAGAACCCCCGTCTCGTGCTCGCTGAGGAACCTGTCGATCTCCGCCGCCGTCATCTCGGTCTCCTCGGCTAATGACATCGTCGTACGTGGAGCAAGTCCCCAGGTGGCATTAACTATTTTCTTCCCGTCTCGTCACCGAGGATGTCTCCCAGCAGTTTCGTTTGCGCAGTAACGAGATGCTCGGTGAACGTCGACTGTGAAATCTCGAGTTCGGCCGCAAGTTCCGTCGCATTCGCCCCTTTCGGCCGTTCGAAGTACCCTCGTTCGTACGCGAGCGTCAGGACCTCGAGTTGTCGCTCGGTGAGTGAGCCACGGTTGACGAACACCTGCTCTTCGGGCGTGCCCTCGAGCGGTGGCTGGAGCAGTTGGTTGACATCGAGCGATGGGTACCGTTCTCGGAGCATTTCCATAACCTGCTGGAGCTGGTCGAAATCCTCGGCGTGAAAGACCAGGGTGAGTGCGCCGCTGTCGGCGACGTACCGGTGAGACGGACAGCCAAACGAGCCCAAACAGGCACAGGGGCAGTCGATCCCGTCGTGGCGGCGACGATAGATGCTCGAGGCACCATACGAAAACAGAGGGCCAGCGAGCAGTTCGTGGTCGGCAGGTTCTTCAGTTGGAGCCAAAAATTCCGAGACTGATCCGGTTTCGTTACCGTTCCCTACGCTGCGTGAAACTTGCTCGATCCGGCTTTCACTCGCCGCAGAAAACGCGGCGACTGGACAGGCGTCGGGGTCGTCGATCGTGACGGTAGCCCGAATTCCCGGCGACATAGTGAGTGGATACTCACCAGCCGGTCTTGAAGCTCTGGGTTTGGTCGCGGTAATTCCCGGTCCGGTTCCACCCACGTTCGGTCCCGTCTCACACCGTCGAAGACCTTTTTACACGACCCGTTCCTGCATCGAACATGCCATCGAGACACGTTGTTCGGCCCGCCAAACACGATGACGCTGCCGGGATTCGAGCCGTTGCTCGAGCGAGCTGGCATGCGGCTTACGACGACTTTCTTGGGCCCGGAACGATGGAGCGAATGATCGAACGCTGGTACGCCCTCGAGTCCCTCGAGCGTGCGATTCGTTCCCCCGATCAGCACCTGTTCGTTGTCGACACATCAGACGGTTGTCAGGAGCGTCTACTCACTGGATTCGTCCACGTCGGCCCATGGCCGGACGGCCCAGCCACGCTCGGGAAATGCAGCCGTTTGTACGTCCATCCGGGTCAGTGGGGCGAGGGTATCGGCACCGAGCTCCTCGAGCGTGGGCAAGCGACACTCGCACAGGAGGGGTACCACCGGGTACGCCTCGAGGTGTTCGAGGCGAACGAGCGAGGGCAGCAGTTTTACCGAGGCCGGGGGTACACGGTCTCGGGGACGGAAACGGAACGACTCGATGGAACGAACCGTCGCTTGCTACTGATGGAGGCCCCCCTTCGGCAGTAAGGGGTGGCGTATGTCGCCGACGCAAGCTATTTTAACCCCGCAAAGGTGGCTCCTGTATGGCCAGAAAATCGTATCAGGAACAACTTCGCGAACTTCGTGAGGAAGTGTGTTACATGAGCGAAGTCGTGATGGAACGGCTCCGGATGGGGCTCGATGCCCTCGACCGGAAAGACACCACCCTCGCACGCGAGGTCATCGAAGGTGACGGCGAGGTCAACCGGATGTACCTCGACCTCGAGCAACAGTGCATCAACCTCTTGGCACTGCAACAGCCCGTCGCGAGCGACCTCCGATTTATCGCTTCTTCGTTCAAGATCATCACCGATCTCGAGCGGATCGGCGACCTCGCGGTCAACCTCGGTGAGTACACCATCGACGCCGAGCAGGATCTCTTCCCGGATGTCGACGTGCAGGCAATGGGTGCACTCACGCTCGAGATGATCGACGATGCGATGAGTGCCTACGACGACGAAGATATCGAGGCGTGTTACGAACTGGCGACCCGTGACGACGATCTGGACCTGTTTGCCGAGCGGGCGAGCGGCATCGTCGTCCGTGACCTCATCGAACGCGAACTCGATTCACACGAGGAGGTCGAGACGCTGCTTCAGGACGTGTCGAGACTCCTATTGACGATTCGGGACCTCGAGCGTGTGGGCGACCACGCGGTCAACATCGCGGCCCGGACACTCTATATGGTCGAGAACGACGACGAACTGATCTATTGAGTCACTAGTCTCCCTCGAGGCGTTGTGTGAGATCGAATTCACCAATTTTCGAACGCCAGGCATGCCCGCTAGTGAGGAGTCCAAAGAGGACAACGATCCCGCCAGCAAGGCTCAGTGGCGGGACGGGAAGCAGTTCGAGCATCGTGAGCACCACCACTACTCCGGAGATCCCGGTCAACACGGCGTAGGGTTGCCAGGAGTCGTCGGTGGGGCGTTCCCCGGTTGGTTCGGATCCGGAGTGCTCGAGATATGGCCGGAACTCCTGTATTCGATCGGTGCGCTCGATTCGGCCACGATCTTTCTCGTACACGACGATATCGTAGGCGTCGAGTTTTGGAAGGTGCGTTTGATAGAGTGAAATGTACACTCGCTGGCGTTGACTCGAGTCCAACTGCTCGATTGGGATGCCCTGTTCGCGGCTCGCGACCCACTCTGCGAGATCACGGATGTTCGCATTCGGTTCGACCTCGAGTAAGTACTTGATCGTCTCACGTCGGCGACTGGTCTGCAGCACGTGATACCGGTCGTCCGGCGAGAGGTGGGCCGGCGAGGAACGTTGTGTGCCGCTTTCGCCGTCGTCCGACTCGAGCGAGGCGTGCCGTGTGGAGACGGCGGATGGTGACGGGCACATCTGTCAACCTCTACGACTAACGCATAATATATAAACTATTCAGTCTTTCATGCCGGAAAAACGATTCCAATTAGCGATTGTCCGTGGCTGAACGGTTTTTGCCACCGAGACCCCCAGTTCGGCAAACGTGAGAAGCGCCAGTAGGTTCGTCTCTGGGAAACGTATTTCAGTGCAAAGGGAGGACTAAGCCCTGTATGCGCGTCACATTTCTCGGCACGGGGAGCGCGATACCTACGGGCGAACGCTTCCAGAGTGGCCTGCTCGTGCAAGACGATAGCAAGACCGTGCTCGTCGACTGTGGGAGCGGCGTCCTCCACCGCCTTCAACAATCAGGTGTCGGATTCGAAGCCGTCTCGAGTGTACTCCTGACACACCACCATCTGGATCACGTTGCCGATTTGTTCCCGCTACTCAAAGCGCGATGGCTCGCTGGTGAAGACGCGATCGAGATCGTCGGTCCACAGGGAACGAAAGCGCTGCTGGATGGCCTTTTTTCGGTCCACGACTATATGGACGGCCGGCTCGAGCTCAGCGTGCGGGAGGTGGGCCCTGGTTCGTTCTCCGTTGGGGGCTTCGACGTCGAGGCATACGAGACCCGCCACTCGATGCGGTGTCTCGCCTACCGGTTTGGGGACTATTTGACCGTGAGTGGTGATAGCGAAGCGTTCGCGGGCCTCGCGAGGTTTGCGGACGGATCAGCACTGCTGGTTCACGACTGTTCGTTTCCGGACGATGTCGACGTGTCGAATCACCCAACGCCGGAAACACTCGGTAACGCACTCGCCGGCCACGAGTACGGCCGTGTGTATCTCACCCACCTCTATCCGCACACCAACGGTCACCAGACGGCGATGCTCGAGTCAATCGCCCAACGGTACGACGGAGACGTCAGATTTGCGGAAGACCTCCGGACGGTCTCCGTCGAGTGAGACTGACTCCAATGACTCCTCCTCGAGAAGGGGGCCCGACTGCAATGGGTCGTCCCCGTATCGACGCGGAAAGAGAGTTTCGGTCGCCCATGTGGGCTACCCTGCCACCGATCACACCGCTTTGACAGTACATATTTACTCGGTGCCTGTCAACGACCCGATACCGAATGGGTGAAAGCAGTGAGCAACCAGCCTCGAGAGGTGCGTGGGTGTGAGTCGAATCGCCGCCCTCGCGAATGCGGTGACCACACACACACGGCTGGTCCTGGCGTTCTGTCTCGTCCTGACGCTGGTCCTGGGTGCCGGATTGGCGGCCCTCGAGACGGAAACCTCACTCGAGCAGTTCGAAACCGACACGCCAGAAAGCGACGCCCTGACGACGGCAGACGAGCGGTTTGCGGAAGTCGATGAGAACACGACGACGGTGCAAGTCGTCGTCTCGGCCGAAAACGCCCTCGAACGGGACGCGCTCCTCGACGGGCTCAGGTTCCAGCAATCGGTACTCGAGGATGACGGCATCGAACCGACGCTCGTCGAGGAGGAACCAGTCGTGGGCGTCGAGAACGTGCTCGCGACGGCGCTGATCCGACTGGATGATATCGACGCACTCGAGGCTCGGGCGGCTGACCTCGAAGCGGACGCCGAGGCCGTCGAATCGGACATCGACCGGCTCGAGGCGGCACTCGAGTCGGTCGCTGCAACACAGACGAGCTACGAAGTCCTGAACGACTCATACGAGCACGAGGAAATCGACGAGGACGAGTACGACCGCCGGTCGGCCGAGCTCGAGGCGTCGATCTCCACGACGGTGGATAACGCGACGGCCCCACTGGAACCGGACCAGCAGGATGCGTTCGAGGATGCCGCAGCGAGACTGCGGGGGCTCGAAGCCGAGCGAGCCCAATACGAGCGTGACCTCGCGGACGGGGAGATCAACCAGGCGACCTACGATGCCCTGATCGATCGACTCGAAGACGAACGCGAACAGACGATACGGGACGGCTCCCAGTGGGTGTTCAGCGAGGAGCTGTCCGCACTGCAAACGCGAGCCGATGACCTCGAGGACGAACGGGAAGAGATCGAACGACTCGAACAGCCGCCACTCGAGGAACAGATCGACGCCCTCAAGGAGGCGACCGACGCGGACTTCGAAGCGGCGGTGACGACTGTTCTTGGCGAGGATGGCCCCGGAAGCGAGGAAGCCCTGCGGCTGTTGCCGTCGTCGTACGAACCGGGGGCGCTCGAGGCGGACGAACGACTCGTGGTGATTACACAGTCATTCGACCGGAGCGCCGAGATGGGGGAGCCAGGGCCGGTCGCGAACGACGCGCAGATGGAACTGACCGATCGTGTCCAGTCGTGGAACGACGACACGCTCGTGTTTGGCTTCGCCACGGTCTCGAACGCCGTCGATCAGGCCGTTACCGACAGTCTCGTACTCGTCGGACCGCTCGCCGTCGCGTTCGTCATCCTGACGCTGACACTAGCCTACCGTGATCCGCTCGATATTGCCCTGGGAGTAGCCGGTATTGGGCTCGTCCTGGTCTGGACCTTTGGACTGGCAGGATGGGCTGGAATCGCCTTCACACAGGTGTTCGTCGCCGTTCCGGTCTTGCTCATCGGGCTCTCGATCGATTACGCGATTCACGTCGTTATGCGCTACCGGGAACGCCGGGAGGAGGCACCACTCGGTACGGCGATGACGCTCGCACTCGGTGGGGTGGGACTCGCACTGCTCTGGGTGACGGCAACGACAGCGGCTGGTTTCCTCGCAAACCTCGTCAGTCCGATTGCCCCCATCCGCGAGTTCGGCCTCGTCAGTGCCGTCGGTATCGTCGCCTCGGTAGTCGTGTTCGGGGCCGTCATCCCGGCGTGTAAGCTCACGCTCGACGGGAAACTCGAGGCACGCGGATTCGACCGGACGCGACGGCCATTGGGCGGTGGTGATCGTCTCGGCCACGCGCTCACGCTCGGGTCGACACTGGCCAGACGGGCACCCGTGGTCGTCGTTCTCTGTGCGCTCATGGTCACAGCGGGCGGTGTCTACGGGGCCACGCAGGTGGATACCACGTTCGAGGAGGACGATTTCTTCCCCGACGAGCCACCCCTCGGTGAGACACTCGGTCCCTTCGGGGGTGACGCCTACCAGGTCCAGTCGACACTCGCTCACCTCGAGGCGAACTATCAACGAGGAGATGGCCGGGCGCAGATAGTGGCGACGGGAGCGGTAACCGATGGGCAGATGCTGCAACGAGTAGCGACGGCAGAAGCGTACGCCAACGAGAGCGATGTGGTGTACGTGCTCCCTGGAAACGAGAGCGACGTGCGTTCCCCACTGTCGATGATGCAGGAAACGAAACCCGAAAGCGACTCGTTTAATGCCAGCTTCCAGCTCGCCGACCGAACTGAGGACGGCGTGCCGGATCAGAACGTCGAAGGGCTGTACGACGGCTTGCTCGAAGCGAACCCCGGTGCAACGGACGTCGTGTACCGAACGGAGGCAGGGGAGTACGAATCGATTCGGTTGCTCGTTGGCATCGATGGTGCCGCCTCGAACGAGGCGGTCGCGGCGGAGATGGACGCCATCGTCGGGATCCTCGAGGGTGACGAGGACGGTCAGGGGGGCGACATCGACGCGATTGCGACGGGTGAACCCGTCGTGACGTACGCACTCGAGCGAACCGTCTTCCAGAGCGTCGTCCACGGGCTGGCGGTTGCGATGGCGGCCGTGCTCGCTTTCCTCGTGATCGGGTTCTCCATCAGGGGCCAGGGGCCGACGCTGGGAGTCGTGACGACGATTCCCGTCGTGGTCGCACTGGGGGCAACGGTGCTGACGATGGCCGTGACTGGGGTGCCGTTCAACCTGCTCACGGGAACCGTTGCGAGCCTCACCATCGGTCTGGGGGTCGCCTACGCCATCCACGTCAGTGTGCGGTACGTCGCTGCGCTCGAGGCGGGGAACGATCCCTGGAGTGCCTTGGATCACACGATGACCTACACGGGCAGCGCGCTCGCTGGAAGTGCCGTCACGACGATCGCCGGTTTCGGCGTGCTCGTGGTCGCCGTTGTTCCCCTGCTCAGACAGTTTGGGCTCGTGACAGCGATGACGATCGGGTTCGCGTTTCTGGCCAGCGTGGGAGTCTTACCGACGCTCCTCATCCTCTGGACACGGTATCTCGCACCCGAGCCATACCGGAGCGAAACGCTCGAGATTGGGCTTCCGGCGTGGATTCGCGCCAGGTGTGACACGAGCGCGAACGACGCTGAATAGCGGCTTTTGTGTGATTCCACTGATTGGTAGAGATTCGTATCTGTTAGTATAGCCCTAACAACGAGTATATATCCGGGCAGTTAGTAAGAGAGTAACAACAGAATGTTCCTCCCCATAACTCACGACGTGTCGAGAGGTGACAGATGAGTCTGCCGGACCGACTCGCGGATCTGATTACCACATACAGCAAGGTCGTCATCATCCTCATGGTGGCCCTCACACTGCTGATCGGTTCAGGAGCCTCGATGGTTGACGACGATTCCTCGCTCGATCAGTTCGAAAGTGATTCACCGGAACTCGAGGCGTCGGAATATATCTCGGATAACTTTACTGTCGAAGCGTCGGAGAATACGACGACTGTACAACTAATTATTCGTGGAGAGAACGTCTTGAGCCAGCAGTCGCTGCTCGACTCCCTGGCGTTCCAGCAGGAACTCCGAGCGAACGAGTCGATCAACGCGTCACTCGACGGGGATAACGCGATCAGCGGCGTCGAAAACATCGTCCCAAGGAACGAAATCATCAGCAGCGAGGCCGACGAACTCGAGGAACGTGGTGACGCCCTCGAGGCGGACTTCGAAGCGCTCAACGACTCAGCGGAGGCGCTGAACGAGTCGGGCGACGAACTCGAAGCCGAGTTCGAGGCGCTGAACGAGTCGGCTGATGCACTCGAGGCGGACTTCGAGGCGCTCAACGAGACGGCTGAGGAACTCGAAGAGGAAGAAGCAGCACTCGAACGAATCGGGAACAACCTCGCCGACGATCAAGCCGAACTCGAGGCTGACGCGGCTGCACTCGAGGAAGACGCGGTTGCCCTCGAACAGCGAACCGAGCGGTTGGGCGAGGCGCTCAACGAAACGACCGAGTTGCAGGTTGCATACGAACAGGCCGAAACGGACGCCGAGCGCGAGGCGATCGAACAGGAGATAGACGACGAGTGGGAGGCCGCGAGAAACGACGCGTCACTCGATGACGAACAGTGGGCTGCCTTCCAGGACGCTGGGGAACAGGTCCGTGAGACGATTTCGCTCGAAACACAACTCGAGGGAACGATTGCTGCAGGGCCTGGTGAGATCCAGCCTGAGCCGACGGATGACCAGCAAGCGATTCTCTCGGCTGCTCTCGAGGAGGTGCGTGACCTCCAGTTCGCGTTCGAGGAGGCTGACAGTGACGATGAGCGGACCGCAATCGAGGCCGAAATCGAAGCGACGCTCAAGGAAGCGGTCGACGATGCTCAGTTGGAGGACCCAGAGGAGGTGCAGTTCCGTGCCATCGCTGATGAGGTTCGTGATCTGACGTCGGACCGCTCCGAGCAGCCACCGATTGAGCAAACGATCGAAGCCGGGACAGTCGGCGTCTTCGAAGCCGAGTTCGCCGACCTGGAGGACCGTGAACAGGACCTCCAGGATCGGGGAGACAATCTAGAACAGCGGGCGAACACTCTCGACCAACGAGCAAGTGATCTCGAAGACGACGCGACCGCCCTGGAAGACGAGTTCGACGAACTCGAAGCCCGTGCTGACGACCTCGAAGAACGTGGCGACGAATTAGAGGCGTGGGCCGACGAACTCGAGGAAGAAGGTGACGAGTTAGAAGCACGGGGCGACGAACTCGAAGAACGCGCCGACGAACTCGAGGCGGATTCCGAGGCGCTCGAGGACCGCGATCCGTCGCTCGACGAACAGATCGAGAAGCTCGAGTCGATGGACGATGAGGAGTTCGAATCGGCGATCACGGATGCGCTGGATGACGGTGACAACGCGACAGGCGCGCTCGCGTTCATGCCATCCGACTACGAGCCCAGATCGACCGAAGCCACTGCCCGGATGACGTTCGTCACCCAGCTGACGGACGGGACCGGAGCACCGGAGATGGGTGAGTTCGACGGCGATGCCCTCGACGCCCAACTCGAGATGCGAACGCTCGCGAACGATCACGGCGGGGACGACGACTACGCCGTCTTCGGGGTCGGGGTGATCACCGAAGAAATCGACAATTCGATGGGCGATAGCCTGGCTATCGTCGGCCCATTGGCCTTGATATTCGTCGTGGTGGCACTGTTCGTCGCCTACCGGGACATCATTGATATCAGTCTCGGTGTCCTCGGCATCTTGCTTACGCTCGTCTGGACCTTCGGGTTCATGGGCTGGGCCGATATCGCCTTCAACCAGATGTTCGTCGCCGTCCCGGTCCTCCTGATCGGCTTAGCGATCGACTATGCGATACACGTCTTCATGCGCCATCGCGAGCAACGAGAGAACGACGGCGTCACGAACGACGTTGGAGGTTCCATGTCGATCGCCCTCGCTGGTGTTGGGGTTGCCCTGCTCTGGGTCACGGCAACGACGGCAATTGGCTTCCTCTCGAACCTCATCAGTCCGATCGGCCCCATCCGTGAGTTCGGGATCGTGAGTGCCTTTGGGATCGTCTCTGCCCTCTTTATTTTCGGGGCACTTATCCCGGCGAGCAAGGTCGAGATCGATTCCCTGCTCGAGGGGTACGGAATCAACCGCCACAAACGAGCCTTCGGGACCGGGGGCGGGCGGTTCAGTAGTGCCCTCTCTGTCGGCGTCGTCGCCGCCCGGAAGGCCCCGCTCGTCGTGTTGCTCTGTGTCCTCTTGCTCACGAGCGGTGGGGTCTACGGTGCCACACAGGTCGATACCTCCTTCCAGGAAGAGGATTTCCTGGCCGACAGCCCACCCGAGTGGACCCAACACCTCGGGCCGTTAGCCCCTGGTGAGTACCAGGCGAAAGCCGACCTCGAGTTCGTGAACGAGAATTTCCAGCGTGAGGACTCCCAGGCCAACGTCCTCATCACGGGAAATGTCACCGATCCTGAAACGTTAGAACGGGTCGACGCGGGTGAATCGAGGGCGAACGAGAGCGAGGTGGTCTACACGCTCGCGAGTGGTGAGGGCGACATTGACTCGCCGTTGACCGCGATGGAGGGAATCGCCGCTGACAACGAGTCGTTCAACGACACCTTCACCGCGGCGGATACGACAGGCGACGACATCCCGAACGAAAACCTCTCGGCCGTCTACGAAGCGGCGCTCGAGGCCGATTCCAGCGCCGGTGAATTCATCTACCAGAACGAGGCTGGCGAGTTCGAAGCCCTCCAGATCGTCGTGGCGGTCCAGGGCAACGCAGACTTCGCGGTCGTCACCGACGAAATGCGCGCTGTCGCGGCCGTCATCGATGACGGCGGGACCGACACCCGATGGGAAGCCACGGCGACTGGCGACCCCATCGTCAACCACATCGTCGAAGGCGACCTGATGCAGACGGTCCTCGAGAGCCTGCTGATCACCCTGGTCGCCGTCGTCGTGTTCCTGAGCCTGACCTACTGGCTGACGGGCAAGGGGGCGATGCTCGGCATTGTGACACTGCTCCCGGTGGCGTTCGCCGTGAGCTGGATCCTGGGGTCGATGTACCTCCTTGGAATGCCGTTTAACGTCCTGACGGGAATGATTACCAGCCTCACGATCGGTCTGGGGATCGCCTACAGCATCCACATCAGTTCCCGATACACGCTCGAACTCGAGCGTCAGGGTGACGTCTGGGAGGCCTTAGAGACGACCGTCACCGGGACCGGCGGGGCGCTCCTCGGGAGTGCGGCGACGACCGTCGGCGGATTCGGCGTCCTCGCGTTCGCCATCCTCCCCGTGTTACAACAGTTCGGCATCATTACCGGGTTGACGATCATCTACGCGTTCCTCGCGAGCGTGATCGTCCTCCCCACGCTGTTAGTGCTCTGGACGCGATACTTCGGCCCAGACCTCCTCGAGACGTCGCCTCCCGTTGGGGTACCAACGCCAGCCAGCGATGGAGGAGTGGAAGCCCAGGGAGGGTCCGAGTCCCCATCGGAGGAATCCACGGCCGAGGACGATGGTGGCGAGGAGAATAGGAAGGCTGATGGCCAATCGTCGTCGAGCCACCGAGGTGACGAGTAATGAGCACTCCGACTGAGAGTGATGCGGTCGATTCGTTCGAACGCCTGGGCTTGACCAGCTACGAAGCCCGAGTGTTCATCGCCTTACAGCAACTCGGGTCAGGGACTGCTCGAGATGTCGCCAGTGTAGCCGACGTCCCACGGTCACAGGTCTACAGTGTCGCTGAAAGTCTCGAGGATCGGGGGCTCTTGGAGGTACAGCAGTCGAGTCCGATCAGGTACCGACCAGTCAGTGTTGACGAGGCCCAGTCGACGCTCAGATCACGGTTCGAGGCCCAGGAAAAACAGGCGTTCGAGTACGTCGAACAAGTCCGAACCGAGCCAGCGGGGGAAGAAGAGCAGGAGGATATCTGGACGGTTCGTGGGCGCGCGAGAATCGACGACCGCGTTATCGACCTCTGTTCAGAGGCTGAAGAACGAATTATCTTTGGTGCACGCCTCCCCCCGCTGGTGACGGACGAACTCGAGCGCCTCCTCGAGACCAAATCGGCCGAGGGTCTCGAGATCGCCGTCGTCAGTCGGACGGCCGAAATCCGCCAGCGACTCGGACGCATACAGGGCGTGACGGTGTTTACGCCACCCGATCACCGGCAGGACGACGAGCGGTCGGGCCGCATCGTGGTCGCGGATGACGACACCATCCTCTTGAGTGTCGTCGATGACGACGGGAGTGAGACGGCGATCTGGAGTGCCGGCTCGCTCTTTGCGTCCGTATTGATCGAACTGATCGAAGCCGGGGGCGAGGCCCACGGTACTCGAGGCTAAGTCGATCGGCGTACGCCTGATTTGTTCCCTGTCTGCCCGGGACTACTGTAACCGATACCGAAGCAAGGCTGCGATCCCACCGAGATTCGAGAGCTGTTCGCCCGGTGGAAACTCACTCGAGAAAACCGTGACGTCGCCGCCTTTCTGTTCGGTCGTTCGAACGATCGTATCGACGTCAATGGTCCAATCGCCGTCACTCCCGCGTTCCTGCCTGAGGGTTTCATCGAGAATCAGGAGTTCCTCGATCGCCCCGTACTCGGCGGCCTGAGCGACGTTTTCTGGACCGTAGGCGGCTTTGGCTCCCTCGGCGATCCGTTTGGTGAGTTCGTCGATCGCGTCCGCTTCCGCCTCGATCCGGGTCGCCTCCTGGACGTCCGCGACGGCTCCCCGTTTGAGGACTTCGTGGACACCACGATCACCGACGCCAGCCGTGTCGACCATCGTGGTCAGTTCGGCCACCTCGGGATGATTTGCCTCGAGATACTTGTACGCGTCCTGTTTCGTGAATCCCGGTCCCGCGAGGATGATGGCGTCGACCTCGAGACGCGCCAGGATTTTCCCGAGGTCGGCGAAGAGTTCCGAGCGGTCTCGAGCGTACTCACCTTTCCCCGTCGGGCCGGTCACCGACGCCCGTTCTTCGGCACCGTACTGGGCGACGTCGTGAACGTACGCCTGCCCCTCCTCGACGGTGGCGATGGCGACGTCCGGGTTTTCGGTCGCTTCGACGGCTTCCTCGAGGCGGCGTTCCTGATCGGGCTTGAGTCGTTTATCGATGGAAATCTCGTCGCGGGCTTCGACGTTGAGGGTGTGATGAAACCCGAGTTGGTCCTCACGCGAACAGGCAACGATTTCGCCGCCGACCCGCAATCGGTTCGCGAACTTGTGAAATTCGATGTCTTCGACAGCGAGTGCGACCCAGAGATGCTCTCGTTCGCCACCCGTATCGCGCAGTTGCTCGTCGTCGCGCTGAATACGACGGGTGGTGTCGCCCGCCACCCGGTCACCAGGCTCGAGGACGTATTGCAGGTGCCAGAGGTCGTCGACACTTTCGGGGACGACGGTCACCCGCTCGCGTCCACCCTCGAGTGGTTCCCGATCCGTGAGTTGCATACCGGCCCGTTACCGGGGCAGTGGGAAGTGTGTGACGGAATTCCCGTTAGCCCGCATTTTGCTCGTTCTCAGAAACACCGTCAGTCGACTCGTCGTCGCTCCCATCGACCACCTCGGGTGGAGTGATTCCAAAGGCGAGATACAGCAAGATGCCAGTGACGGCGACTAGCGCCAAGACGACGAAAGCGGCGACGATCACGGCCGAATCGCTCAGCGTCTGTGCGAGGAGTGGTGACGTCGCTGCCTCTGTGACGAGCGTATGCATGGTGGTACCGGCTACCAAGCGAAGGCTCATTAACGTTCGCCCTCGATTTCGCCCTTCGAGAGCCTTCCTATCCCCTAGCGACGTTCCTGCACCAGTCGGATCGCGAGCGCAAGGTAGCCCGAGAGGGCGACGATGAACAGTTCACCGGAACTGGCGATAGGGAACTGTCGTTCGACGTCCTCTGGGGCGTCTGGTCCGGGGTCGAACCCGGTGTGATAGTGGGTGTCCTCGGTCGTCCCGCGGGTCGTCGACTCTGCGATTTCAGTGCCATCGTCACCGCTCTCGAGTTCGATGAACGTCTGGACGATGCCGCGCTGATCACTGATGATGAACTTTCCCGAAAGGTCGAAAAATCGGTCGTACAGTGGCCAAAAGAGATTCACGCCGTTGTAGAAGGCGTCGAGCAGGATGTGAGCGAACAGTGCCGTCACGAGGGTCACCCAGTAGACGCGATAGCCGTACGCCCCCCACCGAGTGAGGATATACGACTCCTCACGCAGCCTGGTGTCCCAGAGGAGGACGAGGGCAGGGATCAGGATGACCCAGATATTGTGAAAGGCTGCTCTGTGTGTCCCCGGAAAGTAGATGCCCACAAGTGTATCGAGGTCGATGATGGCAGTCGCCGTGAGGACGATCAGAATGGCTTTCGTATCGAATTTATCCCCGAGGAGGGCGATACCGATGAGCGCAGCGAGGCCCACGTGCACGACAGTCGATGGCATGAGAGACCGTCACGTTCCGAATGCGCTTGACTGTTCGCCTCGAGTGACCGTTCGACCGATCCCGGTAGCTACTTGCCCCGTCTCCAACCATCGTGGGTATGAGAGCGAGGCCGACGTGTACGACAGTCGATGGCATGAGAGAGCGTCACGTTCCGAATGCGCTTGACTGTTCGCCTCGAGTGACCGTTCGACCGATCCCGGTAGCTACTTGCCCCGTCTCCAACCATCGTGGGTATGAGCGGACGCGGGCCAAAGCGGGAACTGGCCGAAAAGATCGCGGGCGAGATCACCTTGAGTGACGAGCCCGGAGCCACCCTCCGGAAGTGGCGAACGGACTTCGA
>SL_4KL_010_BRINEDRAFT_10000859_pt1 | contig 16275 bp, 13 predicted proteins | sample SodLak_010_BRINE_2_FD_10664 | JGI IMG/M metagenome (IMG submission 10664)
ACCCGTCTGCGCGGCAGCCAAAAGGTCTTGCCCACTCAATACCAAAGGAATAGCCTTGGCTTGGATGGGAGTGGGGGTGGTGTATCCAGATTGTTTAATTGTTTCAAGCAGTTCGGCACGAAGACCGAGTTCATCAAATGTATTCAAGTGTATTTCTCCAAAGTTCGGCGGAGAGTATACGCTGATTGACCGCAAGTTGGGGCACCGGTATGATTTTGCCTCCGCTGTCGAGGCGGGGTGTAGCGCAGTCTGGTAGCGCGCCTGCTTTGGGAGCAGGATGTCGGGGGTTCGAATCCCTCCACCCCGACCAACCAACTGGCAGGTCGGGGCGTTAGGTTTCAATGGTGGGCGTAGCTCAGTTGGTAGAGCTCCGGATTGTGGCTCCGGTGGTCGTGGGTTCAAGTCCCATCGCTCACCCCATTTCCCTGAAGGGCCGTTAGCTCAATTGGTAGAGCAGCTGACTCTTAATCAGTAGGTTTGGGGTTCGAGTCCCTAACGGCCCACCATTTTCCGAGTGATGTTGGCCACCCATTCCCCTTGATGCCGAGCAATTTCTAGCTCACGTTCGTCTGGCTGACGCGAGCCGTCACCCCCAGCAAGCGTAGACGCACCATAAGGCGTTCCGCCGCTCACTTTTGAAATATCAAACTGCACAGGATTGGTGTAACCCAAGGGAACAATCACCATGCCGTGGTGAGCCAATGTTGTCCACGTGGAGGTGATGGTTTGCTCTTGCCCACCACCGGTGCCGGTGGAAGTAAAAACGCTGGCGACCTTGCCGGCTAAAGCGCCATTGGCCCACAGCCCACCGGTTTGATCGAGAAAGGTTCGCATTTGGCCGGCCATGTTGCCAAACCGGGTGGGTGTACCAAAAATAATGGCATCGTAATCGGCTAGCTCTTCGGGTTTTGCGACCTCGGCTGCTTGGTCGGTTTTACCGCCGGCGGCGCTAAATGCCTCTTCGGGCATTGTCTCAGGCACACGCTTGATGTGCACCTCAGTGCCAGAGACGCTGCGAGCGCCTTCCGCCACACGGTCTGCCATGGTTTCAATATGCCCGTACATCGAGTAGTAAAGGACTAAGATCTTGCTCATTGGTGTGACTCCTTTTATGAATTACTGGCGGATGCCTTCAACTTCAAGCGTGAGATAAACCGTTTCGCTATCAGGGCCAAGGTCATAGTCGATTCCGTAGTCTTTGAGCTGAAAGTCTGCTACCGCAGAAAAACCGACACGCTCATTGCCCCAAGGATCCGTACCCTGGCCAATTTTTTCGACGGTGAGTGTGATGGGGCGGGTGATGCCATTCAAGGTGAAATCGCCTTGCATAATCGCGGTATTGTCGCCAGTGGGCTCGTATGAGGTGCTGGTGAATTGCGCCTCAGGATACTGATCAACATGCAGAAAATCAGCGCTGCGCAGATGCTCGTCACGTTCTTGATGGGCCGAGTCTATGCTAGCGGTGTCGATCGTTACGTTGATTTGCGAAGATTCTGGATTGCTGGGGTCGTAATTAAACTGGCCGGTAAAGTCGTTAAAGCGGCCGGTGAGCCAACTAAAACCCAGGTGATTGACACGAAAGTTAATCGACGCATGCGCGCCTTCGGTGTCGATAATGTAATCAGCGGCTGTTGCCGACCCGGTTGTGACTGCGCCGGCTAGGGCCAGCGTGACGAGACTGGAGCGGAAAAGGGATGAAACTGCCATACGATAAAACTCCTATTTAATTGATGGGCTAAGTGTGGCATTGTTCCGCAAATGCGCCTAATGAATAATTAGCATTAAAACTATGCGTGAAATGAATTTACGGTCGGTCGATTTGAATCTCCTGGTGGTGCTGGAAGCGCTTTTAGCCGAATGTCATGTCACACAAGCGGCAGAGCGTTTGGGTATGAGTCAGCCCGCTGTAAGCCGCGCGCTCGGCCGACTACGAGTTGTGTTCCAAGATCCGTTGCTGATTCGCGGCTCTGATGGCTTTGTGCTTACCGAGCGGGCTCAACAGTTAAAGCAACCGTTAGCGGATGTGCTCGCCGGTATTCAGCACTTGTTAATGCCCATGCATTTTGATCCGGCCCTGTCTAAAGCGGCCATCCGTATTGGCTGCTTAGATTTGGAGGCGGCTGTGTATCTGAATGGATTGGTGCCATTGCTGCGGCAGAAAGCGCCAGGAATGCACCTGGATATTGACTCGCATCCCGATGATTTTTTTGGCCGACTGGCTGATGGCGATTTGCATTTGGCTATTAGTGGGCTGGAGCCGGATGCGCACCTAGATCAATTTCATCGGCGAATACTCGATAACAGTCACTTGGAATGCTTAATGGGCCAAAACAATCCGCTGGCAGCCGGTGAAATGACCATTGAGCGATACTTGGCAGCAAACCATGGTGTGGTGTCTATTACCGGCAAAGGGCCGGCTATTATGGATGAGAGGCTGTTGGCACTCGGCCTCTCGCGCAACGTTGTACTGCGCCTTTCAAGTTTTTTAAATGTGCCAGATGCTTGCGCACAGAGTGATTTGGTCTTCGCGCTGCCTGCGCGGCTAGGGGCGCGCTTGGCTCGCGAGCACCCTTTGGTTAGCCGCCCGTTGCCCGCTGCGCTGCAAACCGAGCGCTTGCCGATTTATTTATATTGGCATCAGCGACATCATCGTGATCCTGCGCAACAATGGGTGCGCCAGCAGTTCGATCAGCTTGCTTGAGGATTGATGATCGACGACTCCTAATGCATGCAGTTATACTTCTGTAATCGCGAAAGTGGCGGAACTGGTAGACGCGCTGGGTTTAGGTCCCAGTGGGGTTTGTCCCCCGTGCGAGTTCGAGTCTCGCCTTTCGCACCAATCATTAGAGGTGAGTAATGCAAGTATCGGTGGAAACGGCCGAGGGCCTTAAGCGACGGCTAAAAGTTCAAGTGCCCTCATCCCGGGTAGAAGAAGCAGTGCAGAACCGGCTGCGCGATATGCGTGGCAAAGTAAAGCTGCAGGGGTTTCGGCCTGGCAAAGTGCCGTTTAAAGTGGTTGAGAAGCGCTACGGGCCGCAAGTGCGTGGCGAAGTGCTGGATGAGGTCGTCCGTAGCACTTATGCGGAGGCATTAGAGGAAAACGCGCTGCGCCCCGCCGGCGCGCCGGAAATCCAACCGCTTAATCTTGAGGCCGGTCAAGACCTTGAGTACGAAGCGAGCTTTGAGATCATCCCCACCATAGAAATTCAAGGCATAGAGTCTGTCGAGCTTACGCGACCCGCCGTGGATATTGGTGATGAAGACATCGATCGAATTATGCAGCGACTGCTGCGGCAGCATGCCGACTATTCTGAAGTTGATCGCGCGGCTGCAGAAGGTGATCGGATCACTATTGACTTTGAGGGCAAGGTTGATGGTGAAGACTTTGCGGGGAATAGCGGTGAGGACGTGCCTGTTCCGCTCGGTGAGGGGCAAATGCCCGGGCCCTTCGAAGAGCAACTCATTGGCCTAAAGTCGGGTGATGAGAAAACGCTGGATTATGAATTTCCTGAAGCATTTCCTGACGCGCAGATTGCCGGTAAAACAGCGCAATTTGTGGTGAAGGTCAAGCAGGTTGAGGCCCCTGAGCTGCCCGAAGCAGACGATGCCTTTGCTGAAAGGTTAGGTATGGAAGGTGGCATCGAGGCAGTGCGCAATCGCATCGCGGAGAGTTTGGAGCGTGAGCGTGATCAAGCCGTCAGGGCGCGCCTTAAAGGGCAGGTCATGGAGGCGTTGCTGGAGAAGCATGAAATTGAACTGCCGCAAACCCTAGTAGACCAAGAGCTCGAGCAGTTGCGCCAGCAGTCACCGTCTGACTCAGCCGATGACTTACCGAGTGACACCTTTGAAAAAGAGGCGCGGCGCCGTGTCACTCTTGGATTAGTGGTCAATGAAATCGTGCGTAGCAATCAAATTCAGCTTGATGGTGAGCGTTTGCAACAAGCGCTTCGGCGTGTAGCTGCCGGCTATGAACAGCCTGAGCAGGTCATGCAGTACTATGTGCAAAATCCTGAACTGATGCAGACATTACAAATGCAGGTGATGGAGGATCAAGTGGTCGATTGGGTTGTCGAACAGGCACAGGTTGCTGATCAAACTATGAGTTTGGAGGCGTTGACCAGCGGCGCAAATGCAGAAGACGATGCTGAGGAGCAAAAAGAATGACCGATAGCCAGTACGGCGATCCAACACTTGCCTCGGGTTTAGTGCCCATGGTGGTAGAGCAGACTGCTCGTGGCGAGCGGGCCTACGATATTTTTTCGCGTCTGCTCAAAGAGCGCGTGATTTTCTTGGTGGGTCCGGTTGAAGATCACGGCGCCAATCTGTTGATTGCGCAGTTGCTGTTTCTTGAGTCTGAGAATCCGGATAAGGACATTCATTTCTACATCAATAGCCCGGGCGGTGTGGTAACGGCGGGGCTTGCGATCTACGACACAATGCAGTTTGTGAAACCCGATATCAGCACGGTCTGCATTGGGCAGGCGGCGAGTATGGGGTCTTTTCTGCTGGCAGGCGGCGCGCCAGGTAAGCGGTTTGCGCTACCAAACTCACGGGTCATGATTCATCAGCCACTGGGCGGCTTTCAAGGCCAGGCCACCGATATNGATATTCACGCTAAGGAAATCCTAAGCATGCGTGATCGGTTAAACCAAATTCTGGCCAATCANACCGGTCAGAGTGTTGAGACGATTGCGCATGACACGGAGCGCGACAACTTCATGTCTCCGGAGGCGGCGCAGGACTATGGCATTATTGATAAAGTCCTGACTGATCGCTCAAGCCTTCCGGTTGAGGCGTAGAGACGGTTGCGGTTTAGAGAAAAAGCGGGCAAGGTCGAAGTATTAATGACGCGAAGCTGCAGAGGTAGTCTATGACTGACAATGATAACGGCGGTCGTGGCGATGAGAGTGGAAAGCTCCTGTATTGTTCATTCTGCGGCAAAAGCCAGCATGAGGTGCGTAAGTTAATTGCGGGCCCGTCGGTCTTTGTTTGTGATGAATGTGTTGAGCTGTGCAACGATATTATTCGTGAAGAAATGGAAGAAAAAACGAGCGAGGGAAACGCTCGTCTTCCCAAGCCGCACGAACTGAAACTGGCACTGGATGAACATGTCATTGGCCAAGAGCACGCTAAAAAAGTGCTTGCTGTTGCTGTGTACAACCACTACAAGCGAATGCATGCCAGTCATGGTAAAGACGATGTTGAGCTAAGTAAGAGTAATATTCTGCTTATTGGGCCGACGGGATCGGGTAAAACACTGCTGGCGCAAACGTTAGCGCGTTTGTTGGATGTGCCGTTTACGATAGCGGATGCCACCACATTGACCGAGGCCGGTTATGTGGGTGAAGACGTCGAGAATATTATCCAAAAACTGCTGCAGAAATGTGATTATGATGTTGAGAAAGCGCAGCAGGGCATTGTTTATATTGATGAAATCGACAAAGTCTCGCGCAAAGCAGAAAATCCCTCGATAACTCGGGATGTGTCTGGCGAAGGCGTTCAACAGGCATTGCTTAAGCTGATTGAGGGAACCACGGCTTCCGTGCCGCCGCAAGGTGGCCGCAAACATCCGCAGCAGGAGTTTTTGCAAGTCGATACGGGCAATATTTTGTTCATCTGTGGCGGCGCCTTTGCTGGGCTAGAAAAGGTAATTCAGCGCCGTTCGGAGCCGGGTGGCATTGGGTTTTCAGCTGAAATCAAGGGCGAGTCACAGCGGCGTGGGGTGGGTGATACCTTGCGCGATGTAGAGCCAGAGGATTTGGTTCGCTACGGGTTGATTCCCGAGTTTGTTGGCCGACTGCCCGTGGTAGCAACCTTGAATGAGCTTGATGAAGAAGCACTTATTCAAATTCTTCGCGAGCCGAAAAATGCGCTCGTTAAGCAGTTTCAACGTCTCTTTGAGATGGAAGGCGTAGAGCTGGAGTTTCGCGATGACGCGCTGCGTGAGGTGGCTCGCAAGGCCATTAAGAGAAACACGGGTGCACGGGGGCTGCGCACATTGGTTGAGCAGGTGTTGCTGAACACCATGTATGATCTTCCCTCTATGGAGAATGTCAGTAAAGTCGTGGTTGACGATGCCGTGATTCGCGGTGAATCGGCGCCTTATTTACTGTACAACGGATCGGAGCAGCCAGCGGCGGCTTCTGACTGAGGCAATTATGATTGATATTCAAAAGGGCGCTGGCAGCTTTGTCGCGCCCGTACTCCCGTTGCGTGATGTAGTGGTTTATCCGCATATGGTCATCCCGCTGTTTGTAGGGCGTGAGAAGTCTATCGCTGCCTTGGAAGCAGCGATGGCCGAGGATAAGCGTATTCTCCTGGTCGCACAGCACAGTGCGGAAATGGACGACCCATCAGCGGATAATATTTACGCTGTTGGCACCATGGCCAACATTCTGCAGATGCTCAAGCTGCCTGATGGTACCGTTAAGGTCCTCGTCGAAGGAGTGGAGCGAGCGACGGTTAAAGACCTGGATATTGAAAACGCGCTCTACACGGCAACCGCCAGCATCGCCCAAGAACCAGCCTTTGAAGATGATCGTGAAGTGGATGCGATGGCGCGCTCGTTGCTCTCCATGTTTGAGCAATACGTCAAGCTGAATAAGAAAATCCCGCCTGAGATCCTTTCCTCTCTGCAGGGAATCGATGAGTTTGGCCGCTTGGCTGACACCGTAGCCGCCCATATGAGCCTAAAGGTGGACGATAAGCAGGCGATACTTGAGATGCTAGACGTGCCCACGCGGATGGAGCATCTCATTGGGTTAATTGATAGCGAGCTCGATATTCTGCAAGTGGAAAAGCGGATTCGCGGGCGCGTTAAGCAGCAGATGGAGAAGTCGCAGCGCGAGTATTATTTGAATGAGCAAATGAAGGCTATTCAAAAAGAGCTGGGCGAATTAGATGATGTGCCCAACGAAGTCGAGGACCTTGAACAGAAGATCGAAAAGGCCAAAATGCCCAAAGAGGCCCGCCAAAAGGCGGAGCAAGAACTCGCTAAGATGCGCATGATGTCTCCGATGTCTGCCGAAGCCACCGTTGTGCGTAATTATCTTGAATGGATGGTCGCGCTGCCCTGGCACCACCGAACCCGCATAAGGCACGATCTGCCCCGTGCCGAGGCGATATTAGATGCGGATCATTATGGTCTTGAGAAAGTTAAAGAGCGCATCCTGGAATACTTGGCAGTCCAGCAGCGGGTGCGCAAACTTAAAGGGCCGATTCTCTGCTTGGTAGGCCCNCCGGGCGTGGGTAANACCTCATTAGGTGAATCGATCGCCCGCGCAATTAATCGCCGTTTTGTGCGGATGTCACTGGGTGGCGTGCGGGATGAGGCGGAAATTCGCGGGCATCGGCGCACTTATATTGGGTCGTTGCCTGGCAAAATCGTGCAGAAACTCGCTAAAGTTGAAGCTCGTAATCCGCTCTTTTTGCTTGATGAAATCGATAAGATGGCGATGGATTTTCGGGGTGATCCGGCCTCTGCTTTGCTAGAGGTGCTCGACCCGGAGCAAAATGCCACATTTAACGACCATTACCTTGAGGTCGATTTTGATCTCTCCGATGTGATGTTCGTTTGTACGGCAAATACCATGAACATTCCAGGCCCGTTGCTTGATCGGATGGAGGTGATTCGCCTCTCTGGCTACACCGAAGAAGAAAAAGTTAATATTGCGCGTAACTACCTGGTACCAAAGCAGAAAAAAGCGAACGGGTTGAAAGATGATGAACTGGTTATTAGTGATAATGCGTTGCGCGATATTGTGCGCTATTACACCCGGGAGGCGGGTGTGCGCAGCCTTGAGCGCGAGGTGGCAAAAGTTGCCAGACGTGTTGTAAAGCGTGTTCTGATTAACCCCCGAGATCGGGCTGTGCATGTAGATACGCGGAATCTTGATAAGTATCTTGGGGTGAGGCGCCATCGCTATGGAAGGGCGGAGAGCGAAGACCAAATCGGTCGGGTGACTGGGCTGGCTTGGACTGAAGTGGGTGGTGAGTTGCTGACGATTGAAAGCGCGGTGGTGCCGGGTAAGGGGCGTCTGCAGAACACCGGGCAGCTAGGCGATGTGATGAAGGAGTCAATCCATGCTGCGTTAACCGTGGTGCGTAGCCGCTCGCGAGCACTGGGTATCGATCCAGACTTTCATCAGGCCCACGATATTCACATCCATGTGCCCGAGGGTGCAATCCCGAAGGATGGGCCTAGCGCCGGGGTTGGGATGTGTACGGCGTTGGTATCAACGTTAACCGGTATTTCAGTTCGCGCTAATGTGGCGATGACAGGCGAGATTACCCTGCGCGGTGAGGTCTTGCCGATTGGTGGGCTGAAGGAAAAATTGCTAGCAGCACTGCGTGGCGGGATTGATACTGTGGTGATTCCTGAAGAAAATCGTAAGGATTTGGCGGAGATTTCCAGCGATATAAAAGGGCGTTTGAAGATTCTTCCGATTCAATGGATAGACGAGGTGTTGAATATTGCACTTACCGCAAGACCAGTGCCCTTAACTGATGGCTCGGTTGCTAGTCATGAAGAACAAGCAACCACCGGCGGCAAGAAGTTAGAAACGGTTCGCCCGCATTGAATGTCAGGAATATACTTGTTTTTGGGGCGTTGAGTAGGCACAGTTTCAACGCTACAGTTGAAAGGGACTAGAGGTGCCGGGGTTCGGCAGCGCTAGATTGATGGCTTTAACATTATTAAAGGGACAATTTTCATGAACAAATCAGAATTAATTGAAGCAGTTGCAGAGTCAGCGGGCATTTCAAAAGCGGCGGCCGCCAGCGCAGTGGACGGTTTTGCTGATGCGATCAAAGGTGCTTTGAAAAAAGGCGAGCAGGTTACTTTAGTCGGGTTTGGCACTTTTACCGTGCGCGATCGCGCTGCGCGCAGTGGCCGTAACCCACGGACTGGCGAGACGATTAATATTCCTGCATCAAAAGTGCCAGGATTTAAGGCTGGCAAGGCGTTGAAGGATGCCGTAAACTAGCGTTTGGGTTCTGGGTGGTTAGCTCAGCTGGGAGAGCGTCGCCCTTACAAGGCGAATGTCGGGGGTTCGATCCCCTCACCACCCACCAACAAGATTTGGAGCGGTAGTTCAGCTGGTTAGAATGCCGGCCTGTCACGCCGGAGGTCGCGGGTTCAAATCCCGTCCGCTCCGCCAAGTTACCCATCATCAAAAAGGCGCCATCGGCGCCTTTTTGGTTTACGGAGCGGATAAACGAGTATGCTGCAAGCGATTAGAGATAAGACCCGCGGTTGGATTGCGTACGTTATTGTTGCGATTTTGGTGGTGCCTTTTGCGCTATTCGGTTTATACAATTACGTGGGGGGCGGTGGCCCGCAGGTGGTTGCCACTGTTGATGGCGAGGACATATCACGGCATCAGTTTGATCAGGCATGGCAGCAACGCCAAGCGGATTTGCGCCGGGTTTTAGGCGATCAGTTTGACCTAAGCCAGCTCAACACTGCGGTGCTGCGTCGTGACACGCTTGATGAGTTGGTTGACCGGCAGCTATTGATTAATTTCGCCAGAGATCATGGCTTGCAAGTCAGCGATGGCGATGTAGTCAGGGCAATTCGCGCGCAGCCGCTTTTTCAAGTCGATGGGGTCTTTTCGTCTGAACGCTATCGGGCCATTTTGGCCCAAAATCGCCTATCCGCAGAGCAATATGAATCGCAGCTTCGTCGCGATTTAGCCCTGGATTTGGTGGCCCGTGCACTCGGCATAGGAACATTCGTTAACCAGCGTGAGCTAGAGCGGGTGGTTGGGTTGCAGTGGCAGGAGCGGCAGGTCGGTTGGATTGATCTGCCACAGGCTGCATTTGTCAGTGATGAACCACTGGCAGAGTCGCAGATCGAGGCTTTTTTTACGCAAACCGCTGATCAATATCGTGCCCCCGAGGCGGTGAGGCTGAGTTATATCGAGCTGGACCCTTCCGAATTAGCGGCGCAAATTAGCGTGAGCGATGCTGATGTTCAAGCACGTTACCGGCAGTTACAAGACGCCGCTCAAGCTCAATCGGCCCGTGAAATTCGTCATATCCTCACGGAAACTGAGGATGAAATTCGAGCGGCTCAGGAGCAGCTCAATGAGGGCGCCACTTTTGCTGAAGTTGCGCAGGAGCGATCAATTGATCGAGGCTCTGCTGCTAATGGCGGAGCACTGGGGCTGCTTCAGCCAGGAGACCTCGAAGAGGCGTTTGAGTCGGTGGCATGGGAGCTTGAAATCGGGGAGCGAAGTGGACCAGTCCAGACCTCCTCGGGTTGGCATCTCATCGAGGTTACCAATGTNAGGCTGTCGGATCTCCCTGAATTAAGTGATATNGCAGCGGAGATTGAAGAAGAACTGGCCCGTGCCGAGGCCGATCGTCTGCTATTCGAGCAGGGTAATACCCTAGATACGCTCGCGTTTGATCACCCTGACTCGCTTGAGCCGGCAGCCGATGCGCTCGGTGTGGATATTCAGGCCACGGATTGGATAAGCCGTCAGTATGATGGTGAGGGAATTGGTGCTGAGCCAGCCGTTCGGAACGCGGCTTTTAGTGCGGCGGTGTTATCGCGTGGTGAGAATAGCCCATTGCTTGAGCTTAGCGAAGGACGATACGCAGTGGTGCGTGTTGAGGCGCATCGTGAAGCGCGGCAGCAAACTCTCGAAGAGGTGCAGCCACAAGTTGAAGCGCGGTTGCGCGAGCAAATGGCAAGAGAACGTGCAGAGGAGGCAGCCAACCAGCTGGCCCGTCGAATCGTGTCAGGCCAGCCGTTAGCAGACGTTGTGACTGATGATGAGTTCAGTGAGCGCATTACCGTGGTTGAGCCAGTTTGGGCTCAGCGTGACGGGGGTGTTTTACCTAGCGCGATTAATGAGTTTGCTTTTCGCCTGCCTCGTGTCGAGGGAGAAAGTACGGTTGAGACCCTTGCGACAAATACTGGGTGGGCGGTTGTTCAGTTAAGTGGTGTCAGGGACGGCGATGTCTCGGAGATCGACTTGCAGGCAACCGATCAATTAGCGGATTCATTACGCCAAATAGACAGTGAGATTGCCTTTGAGGCTGTCCTCGCCGAGCTGCGGGCTCAAGCGAGGATCCGGCTCAATGAAGGTTTGACTGACTAATCAGCGCCGCTGCCCAGTGCGCTGCCTGACAGCGCCACGGCATGGAAGCCGCCGTCAACATGGAGCACCTCGCCGGTAATACCGGAGGCAAGGTCTGAGCAAATAAAGGCGCTGGCGTTGCCAACCTCGGCAATATCAACGTTACGCCGTAACGGCGCTGAGGCTGCGTTGTAATCCAGCATTTTGCGAAAATCGCCAATGCCTGAAGCAGCCAAGGTGCGAATCGGGCCGGCGGAGATGGCATTAACTCGAATACCTTCGGGCCCCAGGTCATTCGCCATGTATCGCACCGCGGCTTCCAAGCTTGCCTTGGCCGGCCCCATCACATTGTAGTTAGGGAGTGCACGCTCACCACCCAGATAAGTGAGTGTAAGTAAGCTGCCGCCACGGCCTTGCATCAGCGGACGTGCCGCTTTTGCAAGGGCAACGAAACTGTAGGCACTGATGTCGTGCGTTAGTGCATAGCCCTCACGCGTTGTATTGTCGACGAAAGAGCCTTCGAGTTCTTCGCGCGGCGCAAAGCCCACGGCATGGACTACGATGTCCAGAGCGCCCCATTGCTGTTCTAGGTTCTTAAAAACAGCAGCAATTTGTGCATCATCAGCAACATCCAGCGGTAGAACGGGGCCTCCGCCACAAGCCGCTGCGCATTGCTCGACGCGGCTTTTGAGCTTTTCGTTTTGGTAGGTGAGCGCGATTTCCGCGCCCTCACGATGCATAGCCTCTGCGATGCCCCATGCAATGGAGCGGTTACTGGCAACGCCAACAATTAGCGCTTTGCGATTAGTAAGAAAACCCATGGGAACCTCTTTACCCGAATGATAATCCAAGCCGCCAATGGTATCTTCTACAACAGGATGTAGGAAGTAATGTCGAAAAAACAATCAAAATACCTAATGCGAATGACAATGCTGGTGCTGTTGATGCCGGTATGGTGGGGATCTGCGCTCGGGGGCGATCATGCGCTGGCTTTGCATGGCGAGCCAAAATACCCGCCTGGCTTTGCGCATTTTGAGTATGTGAATCCCGAGGCCCCCAAGGGCGGAACCTTGCGGCTGGCTAATGTGGCGGCAGCAACGTTTGATAGCTTGCATCCGTTTATTTTGCGTGGCACACCCGCCCAGGGCCTCGGCTTGATGTATGACGCCCTAACAGAGCGCTCGCTTGATGAGGCATTTACCGAATATGGCCTCATCGCGGAGCGGATTGAGGTGGCCGCAGACAATAGTTCAGTGCGCTACCTGCTGCGTACAGAAGCACAGTTCCATGATGGCGAGCCAATTACCGCTGCCGATGTGCGTTGGACGTTCGAAACTTTGCGGGATGATGGGCATCCGCAATACCGCGCCTATTATCGAGATGTGGAACGGGTTGAAGTGGTGAGTGATCATGAGGTGATCTTTCATTTTTCTACCACTCAAAATGCTGAATTGCCGATGATTATCGGTCAAATGCCGGTTTTGCCCAGGCATTATTGGGAGGATCAGGATTTTACCGCCACCACGCTGACTCCGCCGCTGGGAAGCGGGCCTTATCGGTTGGTTGAGGTTAATGCTGGGCGGCGTGTTGTTTATGAGCGAGTAGAGGATTACTGGGCGGCGGATCTGCCTGTCAAGCGAGGTCGGCATAATATTGATCGTATTAGCTATGACTATTATCGCGATGGCACGGTGGCTCTGCAGGCACTCAAAGCCGGGGAGTACCACCTTCGCCAAGAAAATGTGGCTCGCAACTGGGCCACCGCTTACGACGTACCCGCAGTCGCGAACGGTCTTTTGCGCCTAGAGGAGATTGAGCACAATCAGCCCGCCGGCATGCAAGGTTTTTTCTTTAATACGCGGCGGTCAATTTTTTCTGATCCGCAGGTGAGGGAGGCCCTTGCTTATGCCTTTGACTATGAATGGACCAATGAAAATCTGTTCCATGGCGCATACACCCGCACCCAAAGTTATTTTGAGAATTCGGAGCTAGCGGCGTCTGAACTGCCAGATGATGATGAGTTGGCCTTGCTTGAGCCGTTTAGTGATCAACTACCCCCGCGGGTCTTTACGGAGGTTTATCAGCCACCGAGTACGGGAGGGCAGGGAATTCGGCGTAATTTGCGCATCGCGATGCAACTACTGCAGCAAGTCGGCTGGGAAGTGCGTGATGGTGTGTTGATGCATAATGAGACAGACGAGGTGATGGATTTTGAAATCTTGCTCGTTAGTCCAGCATTTGAGCGGGTTGCATTGCCTTTTCAGCGCAATCTCGAACGCTTAGGGGCAAAGGTTTCCGTGCGTACGGTAGACCCTACTCAATACCAAAATCGGCTGGATCGCTTTGACTTTGATATGACGGTGCACGTTGCTCCACAGTCGTTGTCCCCCGGTAACGAACAGCGTGATTTTTGGGGCTGCGAGGCGGCTGACATCAACGGCAGCCGCAATGTCGCGGGGGTTTGTCATCCGGTGATTGAGGAATTGGTAGAGCGGATTGTGGATGCGCCTGATCGTGAAAGTTTGGTAACACGCACCCGTGCTCTGGATCGCGTCCTCCAGTGGCATTTTTATGCGGTACCCAATTGGCATATCAACCAGTTTCGGGTGGCATTTTGGGATCGGTTTGGTCGCCCTCCCGTTAACCCGCCTTACGGATTTGCACTTGATACTTGGTGGGTCGATCCCGAAAAGGCAGCGCGCGTTGATCGCCGTTAAGTAGGGTGACGCATTGAGCGCCTACATCCTCCGCCGGCTGTTGTTAATGATCCCCACCTTGTTTGGGGTGCTGTTGATTAACTTTGCGATCGTGCAGTTTGCTCCAGGCGGGCCAGTGGATCAGGTAGTCGCGCAAATCCAGGGCACCGCAGATNAAGCCACGGCACGCTTTTCCGGCGTTGGTGCCGATGAGGTGGCGAGTGAAAGCCGCGGCGGCCGCGGGCTCGACCCGGAGTTTCTAGCTGAGTTAGAAGCACAGTTTGGTTTTGATCGGCCGGCGCATGAGCGTTTTATCAAAATGCTCGGGGATTATTTGCGGTTTGATTTTGGTGAGAGCTTCTACCGGGATCGTACCGTTATCGAGTTGATCATCGAGAAGCTGCCCGTGTCGGTTTCCCTTGGGCTGTGGACTTTGCTTTTTACCTATTTGATTTCAATCCCGTTGGGCATTCGCAAAGCGGTGCGTGATGGCTCAGGGTTTGATGTGTGGACCTCGGCCGTGGTCATTGTGGGTTATGCGATTCCCGGATTTTTATTTGCGATTCTGTTGATCGTGCTGTTTGCGGGTGGGAGCTATCTTGATTGGTTTCCATTACGCGGGCTGGTCTCTGAGAATTGGGCAGAGTTGAGTTGGCCTGCACGGATTGTAGATTATTTCTGGCATTTGACTCTGCCAGTGCTGGCAATGGTCATCGGAGGCTTTGCCGGGCTGACCATGCTCACCAAAAACGCCTTTTTGGAGGAGATCAATAAGCAGTATGTGATGACAGCGCGTGCCAAAGGGGTCTCCGAGCGCCGCGTTTTGTACGGTCATGTTTTTCGTAACGCGATGTTGATTGTGATTGCCGGGTTTCCAGCGGCCTTTGTTGGCGTGCTTTTTACCGGTGCGTTGTTAATCGAAGTGATTTTCTCCCTGGATGGACTAGGGCTGTTGGGTTTTGAAGCGGTAGTGAATCGAGATTATCCGGTTGTATTCGGCAGTCTATTTATCTTCACGCTGATTGGATTGTTTTTAAATCTCCTGGGAGACCTCATGTACGTGTTGGTCGACCCCCGCATCGACTTTGAGACACGTGAGGGTTAGGCCGGGCATGCTTGGCGTAAAGCTTAACCCCATCAATCAACGGCGCTGGGCGCAGTTTAAACGCAATCGGCGTGGTTGGTGGTCGTTATGGATTTTTCTTATTCTGTTTGTGCTCTCACTTTTTGCTGAGTTTATTGCCAACGAACGCCCGCTGCTGGTGCAGTACGACGGCGGTTATTATTTCCCGGTGGTCATGAGTTATCCTGAAACCACTTTCGGCGGTGATTTTCCGACCGAGGCAGAGTATCGCGATCCCTTTGTTGCCTCGTTGATTGAGGAAAAAGGCTGGATGCTGTGGCCGCCGGTGCGCTACCACTACCGAACGATTAACTTTGACAGCCAGCATGCCGCGCCCGCGCCGCCATCATCTGATAATTGGCTGGGCACGGATGATCAGGCGCGTGATGTGCTTGCACGCCTTATCTATGGTTTTCGTATTTCGGTTTTATTCGGGCTAGTGCTGACGATTGCGAGTTCGATCATCGGTGTCGCAGTCGGCGCTGTACAAGGCTATTTTGGCGGACGCACCGATTTATATGGGCAGCGGTTTATCGAAATTTGGGCCGGATTGCCCGTCTTATATCTGCTGATCATTATGGCGGGATTCGTGCAGCCGAACTTCTGGTGGTTGCTGGGCATCATGTTGCTGTTTAGCTGGACTCAACTCGTTGGGGTGGTGCGGGCGGAGTTTTTGCGTGTGCGCAACTTCGATTATGTCAAGGCAGCCAAGGCGCTGGGTGTATCCGATGGGGTGATTATTTTCCGGCATGCACTGCCTAATGCTATGGTCGCCACAGTCACCTTTATGCCGTTCATTCTAACTGGCTCTATTACAACCCTGACCTCACTGGATTTTCTCGGCTTTGGGTTGCCGCCAGGCGCCCCGTCTTTAGGCGAGTTGCTCGCGCAGGGTAAGGCGAATTTGCAGGCGCCATGGCTTGGCTTAACGGCCTTTTTTACGTTGGCTATTATGCTCACTCTTTTGGTATTTATCGGGGAGGCAGCGCGTGATGCGTTTGATCCTCGCAAAGTGCTTGCGGAGAAGCGCTCATGAGCGTGCCATTGTTAGCCATTGAGAACCTATCAGTGTGTTTTGGTGACCGCCCTGTGGAGGAGTGGGCAGTGAAAGGTGTCAGCCTAAGCTTGTCAGCAGGTGAGACGCTGGCGCTAGTCGGTGAGAGTGGTTCGGGTAAATCCATGACCGCGTTATCAATTCCGCAGCTGCTGCCTTACCCGTTGGCACGTCATCCCGGTGGGAGCGTGCGGTTAAATGGCGAGGAGCTGCTCGGCGTGTCTGCGGGCCGCTTGCGCCACCTGCGCGGCGATGCGATGGGGTTGGTTTTTCAGGAGCCGATGAGCTCCTTGAACCCGCTGCATANCATTGAGA